>SAMEA3663036__coassemble_422_pt1 | contig 20339 bp, 13 predicted proteins | sample SAMEA3663036__metabat2_high_PE_022 | metagenome-assembled genome bin SAMEA3663036 (sample SAMEA3663036) | pig gut metagenome | biome: pig gut; feature: pig-associated habitat; material: faeces | place: France | collected 2012
TATATTATAAATGAAGTGGGTGAAACCGTTTGCCATAGGATATGAATACGCTTACTTTCCTGATAAGGTTAATAACCTTACGACTGAAAGGTTATTAACCTTACGGCCGGAAGGTTATTAACCTTATCGGAAATGATATATATATCCATAGACCACGCAACCATATATTGTCACTCGAGATATAGCATGAACCGCAAATATGAATACGCCACAGACAAGATTTATAACCTTATCGGCAATGAAGGCACAAGTACGTGCGTCTGAGATAGGCTTCATTTAGGAATCTTCCCCATGTTTTTCTACTGAGCCGATTTACAGAGAATGGTCACCGGTGCAGGGCCTCTAACCGGGAAAAAATACCCTCTCTTCGGAAGGGAAGAGAGGGCGCTTTTATTTGAGAGGAACTGAAGTGGAACTACTTGATTACCATCTTCTTTCCCCGGGTGACGTTTATACCCCTGACAGGATGGGGCAGTACCTGGCCTGCCATGTTATACAGAGGCTCTGCATCCGTAAGGCCCTCTGCGTCAAGTCCGTTCAGACCGGTAGATCCATCGTCATCGAAGAGGAAGCCCCCGACATTCGAGCCGCTTCTGACAAAGTAAGCCTGACCCTGGGGAACGTAGGTGCCTGCCTCCACCTGGAAAAAGCCTACGTTACCGTTATTCTTAGCCAGGGCATAGACACTGCCGTTGCCCGTTACCGAGCCATCGCTGCCCAGCAAGTCGTTAGTCACGGTAAGAGCGGCATCTGTCGTCCTAGTAAGATAATAGGTGCCGGGAGTTGCCGAAGCCACTACCAGGGCCGTTCCCGCAGGAACAACGGTAAGAGGCTCCAGATGAAGAACACTTGGCTTGAGCTGTCCCGCATAAGCAGAAACCTGGGAGCCGGAGAAGTCAACATCGGCAGTGGCAACGTACGTGCCGTAGTACATGCCTTCCTTCTCAACTTGATCCGTAATTGTGACACGCGGGCGTGCCACGGGGTCCACCTCCACCAGCGCGTCGGAGAAAGTAGGACGGAACTCGGAAACCTGAACCACATTGTTGCCCCCGCCCTTACGTCCTGTGATGACCCACTTGAAGCTCTGATAAGCCTTGGCAGTCTCGGCAGGGAGAGTGAAGGTGTAAGTGGTCAGGTCCTGATCCTGGAGTTTAGTGTCGTTGGTGACCGATGCGATCTCCTCCCAGGAAGGATCATCCTTGCCCGGATTGCTGTCGGCGGTAGAGCCATAGAGTTTCCATGACTTGGGATTACGTCCGTTATACTTGGAATTGTCATTGGCGGTAGTGATCTTGTAACCCGTGACGAAGATAGGTGCCGAAGCATGGAAGATGTTATAGATGGAATTTCCCTCACCGCCATTCAGACACCACTTGGTAGCGGTATTGCCATCGAGAATCTTATCATAGTTCTCGGCTGTGGAGAAGCCTGCCGAACCCTCGTCGGGTATGAAGAAGACATCGGCAGTTGCCCGTTCGTACTCCTTGTACTGCGTCTTGCCGTAAGACAACTCATTGGTGCTCTGGGCCAGGTTCTGCATATTGTCCTTTCCTGCAAGCGGTGCATAGATTTCCAGACTGGACTTGAGCATACGGCCGTCACATACTGCACTAATCTCCTCAGGTGTCATGCCAGAGCGCCAGAATGACAACTCGCTCACCTGACGCGAGTGCGTCTCATCGCCCAGGCTGACCGACTCAATGCGGGCGAGACGCTCGGCCACCTCGCCTTCCTTGGCCTTGTCCACATACAGGATGGTGCGGCGCTGCGCATAATAGCTGGTAAGCGTAACATAGTGCCACTGATCATCATTGATAGCAGCGACAGAGGTAACGGAAGCGCCTGTGGGAGAGGTGTAAGTAACCGTACCGTTGGCATTCACACGCACGGTAGCCTGCTGCGAACCGGAGCTCTGCGACAACAGCACTGCCTGTCCCTCGGTACCCTTCAGACGTACAGTTACGGTGAAGGGATGTACGGTCTCCTCCGGCTGGAAGTGGATATAGCGGCCGGCCTCTACCGTCATACTTTGGGCCAGGTCGCGAACGGGCTGAGGCTTACCGGCCTTGATAGCGTCAAAGAGCGAAGGAACCATGGCATACATAAACTCGGCATGGCCGGCTGTATTCTGATGGTAAGTGTCAGAGACATAACCGTCAGCCCATTGGCCGTTGCCCTTGTCGATGGCACCCAGCACATTGGTTGAAGGCACGTCCCACTCATGGATAAGCAGGTTAAGCTGCTTGACATAGTAATAGTCATCTGCATTATAGTCACCGCGAGTGTAGTTGTTCATCACCATGGGAATCTTTCCGTCCGCGCGAACCTTACTAATAAGTGTAAGCATGTTATCACGCCACTGGTTGAAGACCGCCTGCTGATTGGCCGCACCGTGAATGCCCTCGTTGCCCAGTGAAAGTCCGAAGATAACGTAGCGGCCGAAGTCACGGATAAGGTCATCATAACGGTTCAGCAGATTAACGGTAGTGTTGCCGCCGATAGAAACGTTGGTAGTATAGAAGGGTGTCTGGCTCCTGCCCTCGTTATAGCGGGCAATGAGCTGCTGGCCGTACAGGTAGCGGTAGCCCTTGTAATCAATTGCCCCCTGACCGTTAGCCACAGACGAGCCGAAGACCGATATGCGGTTTTCGTCAATGGGAGCGGAGATGCTGTAAACCATCTGCCTCATATCCACTGTGATGGTGTAAGTACCCGCATTCTGGTAGATGTTTTCCACGCTCTGTCCCTTCTCCACCTCGCCCAGGGCATAACGTGTGGCAGCTCCCTGCAGACGCTTGATGGCAAAGGCATCATTATTGTTGAGGGCAAAGTACATAGTCTTGTCCACCCACTGCTGCGAGGCAGTCTCGGGCAGTGTCACCTCTCCCTGGAACACACCGTTACCCTTGTAGGGGATAGCAGGATTACCGCCGCCGATGTTGCCGCGTACATTCATCGTAACAGGCAGAACGGTAACCGTATTGTCGGCAGTATTCACCGTGACGCGTGCCACGCAGTCCGACGCAACGGTAAAGGCCGCATTACCCGTAAGGCTGAAGGTTCCGTCGCCGTTGTCATAAAGCGTTACCGTATCACCGTCAACGGTGCCCGTGAGGGTAAATGTGCCGGCGTTAAGGCGTGCAAAGGCCTCGTAGAGATTATTACCCACCGACTTGAAGCTGGCCTCCTCGGCATTGCCGCTAAGGGTAAGGGCGGAGAAATCAAGGGGCTCCTCGGGACGTTCGCCGCCCTGATACTCCTCGATTCTCATGGCACTGATATGAGCCATGCCCGCTACGCGCTGCATGGTGATAAGGATGTTGCCCGAGCGGTCTGGATAGATATAGTCCGTCATCAGGATATTGCGCAGGTTGCCGGGATAGCCATAGCCACCCACATCGTAGCCCGAGGTGGTCTGCCCGCTGACCCATGTATGCTGACCCTGGAAGGTGTATTGCGTGCACCGGTTATCGGTATGGTTGCGTGTACCGTAGATATAGAAGCGGTAGCAACTGGCCGTATTGAGCCCTGAAATGCGGAAGGAACGGGCATCGCCGTTATCAATGAAGACGTAGTCCTCGGTGGCAGTCTTGACGGCCAGGTCGCCCAGGTCGTTAGCCGAGGGGCTGTTATTACCGCCGGCATTGATACCGTTGGTGTACGTCTGGTTGACAACAACAAAGCTGGCAGCCGTGGATTCATTCCGGCTGTTTATGACAGCAAAGGTCTTATTGGCAGGAATCGAGTTGCTGCCGCTCGTGCCTGAAGTGATATTATTCCAGTAGTTGCCGTTGGCATCCGCACCCGTAGTTTGATGTCCGCGACTGTTATTGTCCGTCTCGCCGAAGTCGAAGTACATCCTCTGTTTCAGCGTCAGCTCCTGGTTGGGACGCGTCTGGCCCGAAACCTCCTCAATCTTCATACAGTTAAGGTAAACCATGCCGCCGCTGTACTTCTTGCTCAACGTAAGGTCGATATTGCCGTTGCGGTCAGGGAAGATAACGTCAGAGGTCAGAATCTTATTGTTATTGCCATTGTATCCCTGGCCTATAGCGTTGCCGGACATAGCCATCTCTCCCTTCCATCTGTTCTCGCCGGTCAGCTCAAAGTACCCCGCGCGGTCGTCAGTAGTCTGGCGTGAGCCGAAGAGATAGAAACGGTAACCTTTCTCAAGATCCAGTCCTCCGAAGTGGATGACACTATAGTCCTGAGCCCCCTCCATATGGATATAGTCCTCGGTAGCCGTCGCAACGGCCAGGTCGCCCAGCAGCGATGCCGAGGGAGACTCCAGTCCGCCGCCGCCGCTCATACCATTGGTGTGGAAGTAGTTGCCGATGGTCATGGTGCGCGCCGTCAGCACTCCCTGCGCGTTGGTCAGGTTGAAACTTCTGGGATACATACGTTCGGTGGGCAAGGCATAGGCATTCGTCCAGTAATGGCCGTTGGCATCGGCACCCAGTGTCTGGTGTCCGCGACTGTTATTGTCCGTCTCGCCGAAGTCGATGTAATAAGTCTGGTCACCGCTGACGGCAGGAATATCCTCACCCTGCCCGTTCGTGTCAAACTCCTCAAGCTGAATGGTGCTAAGGTGTCCGAAGGAGCAGGAAGGCGCCGTATTCTGCCTGAAGGTAAAGAAGATGGTACCCGAAGCGTCAGGCGAGATGTAATCGCTGACCGTAACGTTACGTACGTTCTGGTTGATACCGTCACCGCCCAGTCCGGGGCCGCTGGTGAACTGCACCCACTCCCAGTCCGTCTTACCCTTCAGGTGCAGGACGGTAGAACGGTAATTGCTGGCGTCCGAGCGTGTGCCGAAGATGTGGAAGCGGTACTTCTTAGTGCGGTCCAGGCGCTGGAACACCAGAGTGGCAACGCCGTTATTCTCGGTGTACATATAGTCCTGCGTCGCACTTGCCACGGCCATCAGACCAAGATTCTCGGCATAGGCCGAAGGATCATTCAGTCCGCCGTTATTGTAACCATTGGCATTGAAGGCAACCAGATTGTGCAGGGTAATATCCGTAGTCTGGTTGGCTGTGGTAACAACCGCTAACGATGTGCCTGTGGCAATGCTGCTGGTGCCGGAGGTCTGCGGCGCCATATTGTTCCAGTAGTTACCCTGGGCATCAGCTCCGCTGGTGATATCGCCCCTGGAGCCCGACTTGCCGCGTTCGCCAAAGTCGAAGAGCATCCTACGTGTCAGGGTATAGCCCAGTTCAGGCCGGGTTACGCCGCTGTACTCCACCACCTTCTGCGCATTCAGGTGTACCATGCCGCCCTTTGTCTTCTTGATGATAGTCATCTCAATGCAGCCATTCTCATCAGGGAAGATGATGTCAGACTCCAGCACCTTGTTATTATTTCCGTTGTATCCGTTGGCACCAATGCCCGCACCGCCCATCTTGTGGTCGCCCTGCCACTGGTTCAGGCCCCTGAAGTGGAACGTAGCCTCTCGTCCGGGCGTACCAGAATCCGTGCGGCTGCCAAAGCTGAAGAACTTATAGCCATTGTTCAGGTCAAGTCCCATGAAGCGGATGATGGCATAGTCCTGGTTAGCCTCCAGGAAGATGTAGTCCTGCGTGGCACTCTCTATGGCCAGGTCGCCCAGCAAATCTGCAGAGGGATTCTGCAAGCCGCCGTTGCTGTAACCGTTGGTCGAGAAGCGGGCAGACAGCTGCAGGCGGCATGAGGTAGCCGTATTGTCAGCCGCCACCATATTGATGGTCTGCGGATAGGCTTTGTCCGGTGCTCCCGTACCCTTGCCGTGGATGTTGTTCCAATAGTGTCCGTTCGCATCAGCCCCCTCAGTCGTATAGCCCTGATTGGCCACGTTGTTCTGACCGTAGTCAATGTAGAAAGAGCGTTCCGGGGTCTGGGCTCCGATGTTCATCGCACCTGCCAGAAGGGCAAGAGCAAATAGTGTCTCTTTAATTTTCATAAAAGTTAATTTGTTAAATTAAACGGAAAATCCGGTGTAAAAATATGTTTTTTTCCTAATTACACAAACAAAATGAACGAGAAAATCCTATGAATGAATTCCGATGGGGTAAAAACAAGAGGAGCAACCTCACGGCTGCTCCTTTTGTCATATATCAAGACTCATGAGAAGGTGGGTTTGCGCTTCGCAGCGTGCAATATATTCGTTCCGTATTGCCCTCCTGAAGAGAGCTGCTTCTACCCGTTCTGCCTTGATAATTGTCTAAGCAATAAAATTGTTTTATATTTAGAAAAAGCAATAGAAATGATTCTTTTTTATTGAGTTTGGTTCAGAGTGTCTGCCGGTATGGCGCTGGTCTGCAGCGAGGCCGATTGCTGGTTGGGTATCGCCTTGTAGGCATTTACCTGTGTGTCCGGCTCTTCTGTTGTGGCATATGTGGCCGCCTGTTTCTCTTCGTTGTTCTCTGCTATGCTGTGCTGTGCCGCTGTGCCTATAGTGAGCAGTAGTGCCACGAGGCCGGCTGCTTGATACAGCGGGCGCAACCGCTGGCGGAACGTGATGCGGTGTGCATGGAATGTCTCCCTGGGCTTCTGCTCTTCTCCGATACGCTGGAGTACACGTGTGTCGAAGTCTGCAGAGAGCTTTGGCTGCGCCTGCTCGTTCTGAAGAGCGAAGATGGACTTGTATGCCTCCAGATGGGCGGGCAGATTCTCCTGCAGGAAGAATGTGTGCAGTATCTGCTCTTCTTCCAGCGTGGTTTCACACGCCCAATAACGCTCCAGCAGTTGTTCTATGTATTTATAATCCATATTTCTCTATTTGTTCGGCCTGCAGCCTTACTTTGCTTCTGGCCCTATGCAGGTACACCTTCACTTGTGCCTCGGTCAGCTGCAGGATTTCTGCTATTTCCTGGTAGGTCTTCCCTTCGATGTCTCTCAGCAACATGATACTGCGCTGCACCTCGGGCAGGCTATCCATGAGTTTTCTGATGATTGCCATTCGCTCCTGCAAGTCCATCTGTTCGGATGGCTGCATGATGGTGGTGTCGTGCCTGTCGGGGTCAAATTGGATGTTTCCATGTCCTGCTTTGTTGGCACAGTCGAGTGCAAGTCTGCGACAGACGGTGTATCCAAATGCTTGTATGGCATCGGTGTCTTCCAGCTTATCCCTGCTCTGCCATATCCTGACGAGTGTCTCCTGCACCACGTCTTCGGCTTCTGCCTGGTTGAGTGTGATGCGCAAGGCCAGCCTGAAGAACTTGTCCTTGAGTGGCAGCACATCCTTGTGGAAGAGTATATTCACCATGGCTCTCTATATGAGTAAACGAATCAGGGCTGCAAAAGTTACAGCCCTGATGTGTTAAAATTCTCTAATGATTGTTCCTTGGGTTCCTTTGGGGTCTTCTGCGCTGGTAATGATCACCTGTTTCACGCCTTGGTGTATGGCCTGGAAGGAGTTTTCCAGCTTGGGGCGCATACCGCCTGCTATGACTCCTGAGTCTACGTATCGGTGGAACTCTGTCTCGCAGATGTGCCGGATGACGCTTTCATCATCATCGGGATTGGCAAGTACGCCTTTTTTCTCGAAACAGAAGGTGAGTGTCACTTCGAAGTAAGGAGTCAGGGCACAGGCTACCTGGCTGGCGATGGTATCGGCATTGGTATTGAGGAGATGCCCTTGCCCGTCGTGGGTAAGGGGAGCCATTACGGGCACGAGTCCGTTGTCTATCAGAGTGGCAAGCATCTTCCCATCCACCTGGTCCACATCTCCCACGAAGCCGAAATCCACCATTTGTGTGCTTCCATCGTCCAGCTTCATCTGTTTGGGTGCACGCTTGTGGCTGAGCATGAGGTTCATGTCCGCTCCTGTAAGTCCTACGGCATTGATGCCTCTCTGCTGCAGGGCCACCACTATGTTCTTGTTCACCAGTCCACCATATACCATGGTCACCACCTGCAGCATATCCTGGTCTGTCACACGTCGGCCTCCTACCATGTGGCTTTCGATGCCCAGCGAGGCGGCTATGCGTGTGGCAGAGCGTCCGCCTCCGTGTATCAGAATCTTGGCTCCGGGGATGTCGGCAAACCGGTCGAGCAACTCTGAGAGTGCTGTGGCATCTTCCACAACGGCGCCGCCAACCTTTATCACACTGATTTTCTCCATGGCTGTTTTATTCGAGATAGGTATATCCGTAGAGTCCGGCTCGGTAGTTGTTGATAAACTCCTTGCCTTCGGTTTCGGTTATCTTGCCATCCTTGACGGCCTTGCTGACCCATATTTCCAGTCGGCGAACCAGTTTCTTGGGATTGTATTGCACGTATTCAAGCACATCGGCCACCGTTTCCCCGTCTATCACCTGCTCTATATTGTAGCCGTTTTCGTCCACAGAGATATGTACGGCATTGGTGTCGCCAAAGAGGTTGTGCATGTTGCCCAGGATTTCCTGATAGGCTCCCACCAGGAACACACCTATATAATAATGTTCGTTCAACTTGATGGGGTGGAGTGGGATATAATTGGTCTGCTGGCCTCCGTTGACGTATGCTGTGATGCGGCCATCGCTGTCGCAGGTGATGTCCTGGAGTGTGGCGCTTCGTGTGGGCTGTTCGGCGAGGCGTGAGATAGGCATGATGGGAAAGAGCTGGTCTATGCCCCACGAGTCGGGCATGCTCTGGAAGAGGCTGAAGTTGCAGAAGTATTTGTCTGCCATCTGCTTGTCCAGCTTGCGCAGTTCGTCGGGAACATGCTTCTGGTGATGTGCCAGTTCGGCCACCTCGTGGCTTATGGCCCAATAGAGAGACTCTATCTGTGCTCTTGTCTTGAGGTCGATGATGCCATGACGGAAGAGGTCGAGTGCTTCCTCGCGAATATCTTCGGCATCGTGCCAGTCCTCCAGGAGCGAGCGCTGTGAGAGCTTGTCCCATATTTCTGTCAGGTCATGCACCAGCTGATGGTCATCTGCACCGGGCTGGAAATCCTCGGGCATCTGTGGGGCACTCACACTTTCCAGAACGTCCAGGATGAGTACGCTGTGATGGGCCGTGAGCGAACGTCCACCCTCAGTGATGATGTTGGGGTGGGGAATGTTGTTTTTGTCCGATGCTTCTGCCAGCGTGTAGACGCAGTCATTCACATACTCCTGAATGCTGTAGTTGACACTACTTTCGCTGTTGCTGCTTCGTGTTCCGTCGTAGTCCACACCCAGTCCGCCTCCGCAGTCGATGAATTCGATATTGAATCCCATGGCTCTCATCTGTACATAGTATTGCGCTATCTCGCGCAGGGCGGTGCTGATACGGCGTATCTTGTTGATTTGTGAGCCGATGTGGAAATGTATCAGGCTCAGGCAGTCGCGCAGTTCCATTCTGTCCAGCTCTTCCAAAGCCATCAGCAGCTCGGATGAGTTCAGTCCGAACTTGCTTGCATCGCCTCCACTCTCGCTCCACTTGCCGGAGCCGTTGCTTGCCAGTTTGATACGTATGCCCAGGTTAGGTCTTACCCCAAGCCGGGTGGCGGTCTCAGCAATGATGCTCAGTTCGGGCAGTTTCTCTATGACCAGGAACACCCTTTTGCCCATCTTCTGTGCCAGGAGGGCCAACTCAATGTAATTCTGGTCTTTGTGTCCGTTGCAGATAATGAGGCTGTCGCTGTCCATGTTGGTGGCCAGCACGGCATGAAGTTCAGGTTTCGATCCAGCTTCCAGTCCCAGGTTGTAACGTTTACCATGACTGATGATCTCTTCCACCACAGGGCGCATCTGGTTGACCTTGATGGGGAAGATGATGAAATGCTCACCCTTGTAGTCATATTCCTTCTCTGCTTTTCTAAAGCATTCGTCGGTCTTCTCAATGCGATTGTCCAGGATGTCGGGGAAACGCAACAGGACAGGAGCGGTCACATGGCGGGCAGCCAGTTGGTCCACCACTTCTTTCAGGTCCACCTGTACGCTGTTCTTCTTGGGAGTGACATATACGTGTCCTTTTTCATTGATGCCAAAATAGTTCACTCCCCATCCCTTGATATTGTACAACTCCTCGGAGTCTTCAATTCGCCATTTCTTCATGTCAGCTTTTGTGTGTTCTGTTTCTTGTCATTCAGATTGTCTGTGTAGGGCAGGCCCAGCAGGTTACAGATGAGCCTTACGCTACATTGAATTTTTGTATGATTGTCCAGCAAATCCACATCCAGGATGTGCTTCGCTTTGCTGTAGAAGGGTTCCCGCTTCTGGAGGGACTCCTCGATGTAGGCACACATTTGTTCCTCACTTTTGCCTTTGAGGAGCGGTCTTTCCACGTGTCCCATCTGGAGATGCTTGACCAGCACTTGCGGTGTGGCTTTCAGATATACAGATTCCCCTTGGGCGTTCAGGTAGTCCATGTTGTCATAGAAACATGGTGTACCGCCTCCGCATGCCAGCACGATATTCTCAAACTCAGCCACTTCGTGCAGCATATTGTGTTCTATCTCGCGGAATGCATCTTCACCTCTATTTGCGAATATCTGTGCCACTGTGCAATGGAATCGGGATTCTATATACCAGTCCAGGTCATAGAACTCCAATCCTAACGCCCGGGCCAGTTGTCTGCCAATGGTGGTTTTTCCCGAGCCCATGTAGCCCACCAGTATGATTCTCTTCATCTTGATGTGTCTTATTCTTGGGTCTTTCGTGCAGACTTGCGGTGTGTACCTTTTGCCGTCTGTTGCTTCTCGCCCTGATTGTCAATGATGGCTTTGCACTCCTCGTAGGTCAGAGAGGTTGCCTTAGCCTGCTGACTCTTGGGGATGCGGTAATTGACACCGTTCAGAACGATATAGGGGCCGTAGCGTCCGTTCAGAATCTCCATATTGCTGTCTTCCTCGAAGCGCTTCAGGTGACGTTCCTCCTCCTCGATGTGCTTGCGGTGTACCATGATGACAGCCTGTTCGAAGGTGATGCGTAGCGGATCGATGTCCTTGGGAATGGATACATAGGTACCGTTGTGTGCTATGTAAGGCCCATATTTCCCGGAACCAACCGTTACAGGCTTGCCCAGGTACTCGCCCAACTTGTGTGGCAGTTGGAGCAATTCCAGAGCCTCGGCCAGCGTGATGGTTTCCATCGTTTGCCCATTTTTCAACTGTGCAAAGCGAGGCTTGATGTTGCCGTCGGTCTTTCCTAATTGGACCACGGGACCAAACCGCCCTATCTTTACTGATACCGGCTGGCCGGATTTGGGGTCATAGCCTAAGTCCCTTTCTCCTACGCGCTTCTCGCCACGGGCATTGATGGAGTTCTCTACCAAGGGATCGAATTTCTTATAGAAATCTTTGATGACCCTGGTCCATTCCATCTTTCCTTCTGCTATCTCATCAAACTCCTTTTCTATGTCGGCAGTGAAGTTGTAGTCCATAATCTCTGGGAAATTTTCCTGCAGGAAATCATTGACCACAATACCGATATCGGTGGGAAGCAGTTTACCACGCTCTGCGCCCACCATGGTCTTGTTTTCAGAGTGCTTGAGTTCATCGTTTTCCAGTGTGATGATTCTCTGTAAGCGCTCTTCTCCAGGCTTGTCCCCCTTGTTGACATAATCACGCTGCTGTATGGTGGTGATGGTGGCGGCGTATGTGCTGGGGCGTCCTATGCCCAGTTCTTCCAGTTTGCGTACGAGGCTTGCCTCATTGTATCTTACGGGATGTTGTGCAAAGCGTTGTGTGGCAGTCAGAGTGCTGCGATGGAGTATTTCGCCAGCGTTCAATATGGGCAATGAAGATGTCATTTCATTGTCGGCCTCGCTGTCGCCCTCGGTCTCTTTATATACACGCAGGAATCCATCAAACTTGACAACCTCACCCTGAGCAACGAAGACATCTTCCATTCCTTCCACGCTAATGGTGACCTGAGTCTTCTCCACGTCGGCATCTGCCATCTGGCTTGCCACCGTGCGCTTCCATATCAGGTCATAGAGTTTCTTCTCTTGCTGTGTGCCTTCTATCTGCTGGTTTTCCACATAGGTGGGTCTGATGGCTTCGTGGGCCTCCTGGGCGCCTTTGGAACTGGTATGGTACTGACGTATCTTCACATAGCGGTCGCCCATGCTCTCGGTAATCATCGTCTTGCAGGCAGCGAGACAGAGCTTGCTCAAGTTCACGCTGTCTGTACGCATGTAGGTGATGCGTCCGCTCTCATACAGATGCTGGGCAATCATCATGGTTTGTGCCACGGTGAAGCCTAACTTGTGTGCTGCTTCCTGCTGTAATGTGCTGGTGGTGAAGGGTGGGGCAGGGATGCGCTTTTGAGGTTTCACGCTTATCTCCTGCACCTGGAATTTAGCCCCAATGCATTTCTTGAGAAATTCTTCTGCCTGACTTTCTGTGGAGAACCTTCGGCTCAGCTCTGCCTTCACTTCATTTCCCTGTGCATTGGTGAAGATGGCGGTGATGCGGAAGTTGTCTTCTCCCTTAAACTGCTGAATCTCCCTTTCTCGCTCCACTATCAGTCTCACAGCCACGCTCTGTACGCGTCCTGCGCTTAGGGCTGGCTTCACCTTGCGCCAGAGTACGGGGCTCAGTTTGAAACCCACGATACGGTCCAGTACACGGCGTGCCTGCTGTGCATTGACCAGATTGAGGTCGATGTCTCGTGGATTCTGGATGGCTTCCAGAATGGCAGGCTTGGTAATCTCATGGAAAACGATTCGGCGTGTATTCTTGGGAGTCAGTTCGAGAACTTCACTCAGATGCCAGCTGATGGCTTCTCCTTCACGGTCTTCATCGGATGCCAGCCATACGGTCTTGGCTTCCTGTGACTGCTTGCGCAGCTGAGCCACCACACGCACTTTGTCTGCCGGTATTTCATATTGGGGCAGGAAGGTGGTTTCGTCTACACTGAATGATTTCTTCTTCAGGTCGCGTATGTGTCCGTAACTGGACATTACGCAATAGTTTTCTCCTAAAAACTTTTCTATGGTTTTGGCCTTTGCGGGGCTCTCCACTATCACCAGGTTTTCCTTCATTGTAGTTCTCCTTGTCCTTATGTCGGATGTTTAGTGGCGGCAAAGGTAATGCATTTTTCGAAATCACACATTATATATATAGGAATTTATGGATATCTGAAGATTCTGTGCTTATCCTGTGATACTTTTAATTCCTACACCTTATTTTATGTGCGCGTGCCCGCATACATGTGTGCTGTCTTGGGTCCCATGGATGATAAAGCAAGCAATCCGGATGGGTACATGAGGTGCTCATCCGGATTGCTCAATATGGTATCAGGAATCTTTCCTGACGGTTCTGCGCTCAGAGGTCTTTATTCCAGAGCCGATGCTTATTCTTTGTCGAGGAGTATAACGCAGCTGTCATATTCGCCATTGAGATTTATCTCCACGCCCTGACTCATAAGGAATTTGCCAGAGAAGACGTTGCCCTCCCAATGGTCCTTACGTCCGTTTGCGTTCACCTGATGCAGGCGATAACGTGCATTGGGGTCAAGTCCGGCAAACATGAAACGTGGACGGGGGAAGTATACATCTGTATCAAATTTGTAGGCGAAGAATACGGCTTTGCTCTTCTCTTCGTTGATGAAGAGCTGGCTGGCATATCCTGTTCCCTCGTAGGGGGAGATGATGCGATACTGGTCGCCCAACTGTACGATGGGACGTATGGTCTCCTTGTAGAGCTTGAATGCATTCTGGGCAAACTTCATCTCTTCGGGGGTGAGGTCGGATGGCTTCATCTCCATGCCCAGACGTCCTGTCATGGCCACATCGAAGCGGAACTTCAGGGGAATGCGACGTCCTGTCTGATGGTTGGGACTGGCACTTACGTGCTGCGCCATACTGTTGACGGGGAAGAACATACTGGTGCCCCATTGTATGTAAAGCCTCTGGCGTGCGTCCGTATTGTCGCTCACCCAGAACTCTTCAAAGTAAGGCATGAGGCCATAGTTGACACGTCCGCCTCCGCTTGCACAGCACTGGATGACCAGATTGGGATATTTCTCGCGGATGCGCTTGAGTGTCTTGATGACGCCCAACTGATAGTCAACGTACAGATGACTCTGCTTGTCGGCAGACAGGTAGTGAGAACCGAAATTGGCGATGTGATAGTTGCAGTCCCATTTGATGTAATAAGTGTTGGGGGTCTCCTTCATGATGTCGTCCACCACTTTGAATACGAAGTCCTGCACTTCGGGATTGCACATGTCCAGAGTGAGCTGTGTGCCTCCACGTCCAGGCAGGGGTTTGCGTGAGGGATGACACACCACCCAGTCGGGGTGCTTCTCGTAGAGTTCGCTCTTCGTGTTGGTCATCTCGGGTTCAATCCAGATACCCCATTTCAGTCCACGCTTGGCGCACTCCTTCTCCAGATTGGCCACTCCATGAGGCAGTTTCTCTGTGTCGGTCACCCAGTCTCCCAATGCGCAATCGTCCACACTACGCTTGTACTTGTTGCCAAACCATCCGTCGTCCATGACGAAGAGTTCTGCGCCCACTTCCTTCACTCCGTCCATCATCTTGAGCATCCCTTCTTCTGTGACATTCAGATAGACACCTTCCCACGAGTTGAGGAGTGTCTTGCGCAGGGCTGTTCCGTTGTGGATCTTGTTGTTCAGACGAGCCCATCTGTGATAACTGCGGCTCACGCCTCCCTTGCCTTCTTCGCTGTAGGCAAGAGCCAGGACGGGGGTGGTGAAGGTTTCACCCTTGCCTATGGTATACTGGGAATTGGTATCGTCGATGCCTGCTACCAGATGATGGATTTTCTTGTCTCTCGTGTTGATGGTAAAACGGAAGTTTCCGCTCCAGCAGAGAACGGCACCGATGGTGCGTCCGCTATTCTCCTGAGGCTTGCCATCCAGCGAGAGCATGATGTTGGGACGATTGAAGTAGGCATTCTTGTTTCCTGCCAAATCGTTGATCTCAAAGATTCCTGGTCTGAGGGGCTCTTCTGTAATCTCTGCTTCAGCACCCCATGCACCATGTTCGTGACTTACCCATACCTCATTCTGTCTCATGGGCAAATAGGCGCTGGCGTACTTCAGCAGGGTGACAGGTTTCTTCTCCTGATTGTGTATCTCGCTCCAAGCTTCTATGACGTCACAGTTGTCGTAGGTTCTGTAGCAGATGTCCACCAGGAAGTTGTACTGCTTGTCCTTCATGGTGATGGTGTACACAGTGGCATTGCCTTCTTTGGTTTCGGTGTCAGACTGGTATACCAACTCCGTACTCATATTGCCATCGGCATGCTTCACGCTAAGCGCAGGTGTGAAGTTGTTGCCCAGGCCAAAGGCAGGATAGGCCTCTTCCCAAATGCTATATGCGCGGTAAACTTCATTCGCATCTGTGATTTTCTCACCATAATAACTGATGTGTACAGGCTTGTTCTCTTCTACACCCAATAGCAGGGTGGTTCGTGGGGTGTTGACGAAAATGTCCTTTGCTGGTAGCGTAGCCGCAGCCAGCAGGGCGATGACGGTTAGTTGTTTTCTCATTTTTAAATTTTGATAGATGTTATATGAAATATAGATATATGCTATTGTTGTCCATTTAGGAGATTCTGCTGTGATGGAGCGATGGGAGATGGAATCAGAGCACCTTCACGCGCTTAACCTGAACATCCCTGCTGTTGGCTCCCACCATAATGTCAAATTCGCCTGGTTCGAAGAATCGCTTGCCCTCCATGTCGTAATAACTGAGGCTCTCCTCGTTGAGCGTGATGGTTACGGTCTTGCTTTCGCCTTTCTTCAGGAATATCCTTTCAAATCCCTTGAGTTCTTTTACAGGTCGGGCATAGCGGCAGGCAATGTCGTGAATGTAGCATTGTACCACCTCATAAGCATCATAGTTGCCTGTGTTGGTAACCTTGACGGTAGCCTCTATGCTTCGTCCATTGACCTTGATGTCCATCGTTCCGTAGTCGAACTGTGTGTATGACAATCCATAGCCGAAGGGATATGCAGGTCCGTTGCTTACCTCGAAATAGTTGCTCTGATACTGACGGAACGTGGTGTCGTCATCATTCACGGGGCGTCCCGTATTCAGATGGTTGTAATAGAGCGGTTCCTGTCCTGTAGCCTGCGGAAGGCTCGTGGTGAGACGGCCGCATGGAGATTTGTCACCGAATATCACGTCGCAGATGGCTCCGCCCATCTCTGTACCTCCAAACCATACATTCATGATGGCTGGCAGGTTCTCCTTCTCCCACTTCATGGTGGTGGGACGTCCGGAGAAGTTCAGGAACACCACGGGCTTACCTGTGGCCACGAGAGCCTTGAGCAGATGGCGCTGGCACTGGGGCAGATCAACGTCTGTACGGCTATGGCTCTCTCCACTCCACTCGGAACCTTCTCCTCCGGCAAAGACAATGACATCGGCCTTTGATGCCGTGACGATAGCTTCCGACATGGCTTCTGCAGCATCCACCCGTGGAACTGTTCGGTAGGGTGAGTTGGCCATACCGGCCTCATCCTGTCTGATGTTATCGCTCAGGTTGCATCCTTGTGCGTAGAGCACTTCAGCACTTCCCTTCAGGTGGTCGCGCATGGCTTGCAGCAGGGTGGGGTAGGCATCCTTTGCGGGACGTGTTACACACCATGTGCCCAGCATTCCGTCTGTGGTGTTGGCGTTGGGACCTATAAGGGCTATCTTCCCTTGTTTCTTCAGGGGAAGAATGTTGCCTTCGTTGCGCAGCAGGACGAAGGTCTCGGCGGTGAAGTTTCGTGCAGCCTGACGATGTTCCTGGGTGAAGATATGCTGTGCCTGCTGTTCCTCTGTCATGCTGCAATGCTTGTAGGGATCGGCAAAGAGGCCCAGCTTATACTTGGCTTCCAATACGCGGCGACAGGCTTGGTTGATATCTTTCATGGTGATGAGGCCTTCGCGGAGTGCTTCTTCCCCATGTCTGATGAATGCATTGCTGCACATGTCCATGTCGGTACCAGCCTTGAGTGCCCGCGTAGCGTTGGTCTTCAGGTCTCCAAATCCATGAGAGGTCATCTCCTGGATGCTTGCATAATCAGTGACCACGAAGCCCTTGAATCCCCATGTCTTCCTGAGTATCTCATCCACCAGCCATGGATTGGCCGTTGCATGCTGACCATCCACGAGGTTGAAACTTGTCATTACACTTTCCACACCAGCCTCCACGGCAGCCTTGTAGGGAGGGAAATACTGGTTGAACATGCGCAGGTGGCTCATGTCCACGGTGTTGTAGTCACGTCCTGCTTCTGAGGCTCCGTACAAAGCATAGTGCTTGAGGCAGGCCAGAATGTCATGCTCCCCCTGGAGGTCACCCTGGTATCCGCGAACCAAAGCTGCTGCTATGAGTGAGCCCAGGTAAGGATCTTCGCCGTTTCCCTCTGCTATTCGTCCCCAACGAGCATCCAGAGCAATGTCCACCATGGGACTGTAGGTCCACGAAATACCATCACTGGAGCATTCTTCGGCAGCAATACGTGCGCCGGCTTCGATTCCAGCTATGTCCCACGAGCAACTCTGTGCCAGGGGGATGGGGAAGATGGTCTTATAGCCATGTTTCACATCCAGTCCCACCAGCAGAGGTATGCCCAGTCGGCTTTCCTTTACTGCTGCTTGCTGAATGGCGTGAATCTTTTCTCTGCCCGTAAGGTTCAGGATGGCACCCAGTTCTCCGTTCTTGAGCAGATGACCTAACTCTGTGTCCATAGCTCCACCGGTGGTGACGTCACCTCCAGGAAGCAGGTTGAGTTGTCCAAGCTTCTCTCTCACGGTCATTTTCTTCATGAGTGAGGAGATATACTGGTCCATTTCCTTCTGCGAAGAGGCATGGGCAGGACATATGAATAATAATAGGAAAAGAGTGAAAATAGCCTTTTTCATAAATTATGTATTTGAGAAATTATAGACTCTATGTGATACTGTGGAAATGACTGTGTGAAATGTCTGTTTTTAGTTAGTTGGTCATCTGTGGAAGCCGTCTTTCGGATGCTGTGGGGGTGTCTGCATTCAGATAATGCCCGAAGCTATCCTTTTCTTGGCAAGGAGGAGCTTTACTCCTCTGCTTATGGAACCCAATCCGAAATCATCGGGATTCAGGTCCTCCCAGCTTATCCATCTCAGTTCTGCTGCATCGTCCATGGCCTTGGGGATTCCAGGCTCCACGTGACAAAGGAAGAAGAGGTCGGTGGTGAAGATATTGATGCCGCTATATGGGTATGCGTTGGGCAGGGAGAATAGATATCTGACGTCTGTCACCTTCAGTCCTGTCTCCTCCATCACTTCGCGTGCAATGCCTCTTTCTGCTGACTCCATGCAGTCACAGAATCCTCCGGGCAGGTCCAGTGTGCCCTTGGCAGGCTCTTTGGCTCTTTTGCATACAAGCACATTGCCCATTCCGTCCTCGATGATGGCCACTGTGGATGTGGCAGAGTTCATGAAATATTCGAAACCGCAATCCCTGCATTTCCTGCTTTTGCTGCTGTTCGTTTCGAAACCATCCGATCCGCACACTGGACAGTAACGGAAGCGTTCCAGAGGATGCTCGTTTTTATGTTCTGTGCTCATATGTTCTCTCTCTCAAAAAGGGCCTTCTGTTTGCTTAGTTTTTGCAAAATTAGTTTTTTCTTCTGATAATAACGAATTTCTATAGGCTCAGATATTCTGCGAATCATAAAAAAGTTGCAAATTTGCATGTACATAGGGACACGGATTGCTCGTCAACGAGAGCATGTGCGCGTTTTATGCGCGAGTGCCCTCACAGAATAGATTGTTGAATGGAAACATTATTCATACTTCAGTTTGCCTGTTGCCTCGTCACGTCGATGCTCGCCATCATGCTGGTATATTCGCGATTCCAAATGCGATGGATCAATGCCCGTTACGAACGGTCACGATGGCTGATATGTGCGGCCATGGTGCTGCTTGCGGTTCATTATGTTTTGCAGATGGGACACGGATTGCGTGCTTCGGGTGATGATGTGGGAGCCGTGATAAACATCCTGTTTTATACTCCCTGTATCATGCTCATCTCGCTGGGTATTATCAACATAGAATGTGGCCGGATATTTCAGAAGCATTATTTCTCAGTGGGTATGTGTGGACTGGTGGTCCTGGGAGTTACGTTCCTCATAGGCGTTTATCTTTCGGGGAGTCTGCATCTGGGTGTCATCTTGTATGTCATGTTTGCTCAGTTCATTGCCCTGCTGCTGTATTTTATATTCATCTCGTTGCATGAGACACATCTTCGCAGGAAAGTGATAGAGGCACAGACGGCCACAGACCTTCTGCCCTTTGACAGATACACATTGTCCAGTACGTTGTTCATGAGTGCCATGGCCTTCATGCTGGTCTTTGCCATCTTGAATCGTGGGCTCCTGTATGTCTTTGGCCCCATTATGCTCATATCCTTGTTGTTGTTTGTGTTGGCCTTTATCGGCTTGGGTTACAATTACAGGCCCTTTGATGGAATCATGGAGGATGACTTGCCTAATGCTGATGCTGATTTGCTGCAGGAAGGTATGACAGATGGCGAGGGCACGCTCCCTCAGCAGAAGATGGATGTCTCGCGTATGAAGGAAATAGATGCCGCTATATCGGAATGGTGTGCTCATGGAGGTTTTCGTGATTCGGAGGTTACTATGTCCATGCTTTCCCGACACTTAGGCATCCCACGCCGTGAACTGACCCAATATTTTGCTCTGTACCTTCAGTCCAGTTTCCGTGTGTGGCTTAGTGATATCCGTTTTCAGGAAGCACGTCGTATGCTATTGGAGAATCCCCATTACAGCAATGAGATTATTTCTGTGGAGTGTGGTTTCTCTTCTCATGCTCAGCTCTATAAAATCTTCCGTACCAAGGCAGGTATGACCCCTGGAATGTTCAAGGAGAAGTTGGTTTCGCAGACTAAGGAATCAGTCTAATTGAGGGTCGTCTTCTATCCTTTCCTGGTGGTGTTTCCTTCAGGAAAGTGTATTATTCATGCCGAAAGAAACATTTTGTTGCAGACAAAAATTGTTTTTGTTGAGTAGTCAAATCGCCTGACGCTTTCTTTTTATACTTTTGCGATATTGAGGAATCGTCCTGGTGTTGATATCTTGGAGATTCCTATACAGGGATTTGCCTGTTTTCTCTTATTGTTTACGAGACTCGTTTGTCTGCTTCTGCCTCTGTTGTTGGTGTTCAGCGTTAGGATAGATTTTGTGTGCCAATGAGGATGATGGGATGGAGCAAAAGTACGAATGCCGGGTTGTGGTGATTTAAGTGCATTCGGATGTCGGCAAACGTGAGGTAATCCCTCTTTGTGCAGAGGCTGCATGTCTCACATGCAGCCTCTGCTTTATCTGTAAGGGGGGGGATGGGTATGGATAGATAAGGGATTTCCCGGCTCTGTCTTTTTGTAAATATGGTTGACTCTTAAATCTTCAAAAATGAAAAGAAGTAAG
>SAMEA3663036__coassemble_430_pt1 | contig 20135 bp, 17 predicted proteins | sample SAMEA3663036__metabat2_high_PE_022 | metagenome-assembled genome bin SAMEA3663036 (sample SAMEA3663036) | pig gut metagenome | biome: pig gut; feature: pig-associated habitat; material: faeces | place: France | collected 2012
GGAATCAGCCCTAATTTTTCTGCTGCACTCTAAAGTTTAGCGGACAGTAATAATTCTGGATAAGAGAAAAGGGAGATAAGACTCACATATGAGTCACTATAGCCCCCAGGAAATTTCTGTTGAGCCGATACGCGCCTACGGAGAGATTCAGGGATAATACTGTTGTACTCCTTTTTCTCCTTGTAGGCTTTATACTCCTATGTTTCTTCCTGTGTATCATAGCCTTTGAGGAAGAACATCCAAGTCATTTGCTCAATACACTGTGCATCACCATTGATACCTGCATCTGAACGCATGATATTCTGTATTCGCTTGATTATATTGTTTACTGCTATAGTTCGTTATTTTAATAGGTAATCTTCTAATTTCTTTCCCATTTCAAAACCATTTGAATAAGAATAAGCTGCATAATATCCAGGGTTAGGAAGAGCTATGACTTCTTTTTCTTTCCAGATGCCAGCTTTCATATAGTTTCCAATTCCGTGAATATTGGTTACACCGACAGAGGATAACTTTGAGCCTTGTGTACACAGGAATATTATCTTTCGTGGATTCAGTATATCCATCGCTTCACGTGTCTTTGCTTGACAAAATCTCTTTACATCATTGTTAAGTGATTTGTCAAGCATTCCAACGTCTCTAGTATTGAAATAGTAAAGGTTCATAATAGTGGCACTCTCCAAAGCATCCTTCAGGTAATCAGAGGTGAATACACGTGAGAGCTTGCCCACCATTTTCAGATTATCAGGATGTGGATTCTTGACACTATAAAGGTTTACCCCTTGCGATAGTGTATTATCTGGTTGCTTAAAACGAAATGCTCCAGAACCACCGGGGTTAATGCCAATAATCAAAACATCAGCATCGTTTTCAGGAATTACTGATTGAAAACAATAATAGTCTAAACCTATTTGCTTACCGAAATCATTGCATCTTTCAATAACACTACTCAACCAGCCTTTAATTGCTTCTTTCATGATTATGCTACTTTATAGATTTGTTCTTCAAGTTCCTTTATTGCTTGCTCAAAGCCAGCAGGGCCTCCAAAGAGTTTGATAATCTTTGTTGGTTTGCCAATCAGATTGAATGGAGGTATTTCAAGAATGTTAGCACGTTCAAAGACAGTTCGTTCACTTTTCATACTCTTTACTCTAATGGCGATTCAAAATTAGTCTTTTTCTCCGTTTTTAGTTTGATTTAATACTTGCCGTAGAGAGGCACCTTTTAGCTCGAAGCGCACACTTGTGTGCACAAAGCTCGTTCAAGGCGGTCAGATAGTACTGGGTACTTATCAAAATCCTCCCTGAATGCTGGTCCAGGTTCCTTTGCATGGATCAGACGTGCTGATACACCTTTGCCTATTAAACCAGAGAGGACTCCGACAAAAGGCTTTTCTGTTTTGCCTTGCTTGACAATCATATCCTTGATGTCGGCTGTTCCAATCCAAAGGGTATGATTTGCTTTCATAGCAAGTTCAACGACCTCACTATAATGATTATTATCGCTGATAAATTTTGGCATGTACTGAAAGTATTTGTTTTAAGACTTCAATCATTCTTTGTCCTCGTCTTTCTATTATCATTGTAGAGTCATCAATGTAACGAACTGCTTCCGCAAAATATCGATCTTTATTGACATAACCACCTTGCCACCACGTATATCCTTTGGACTTGACTAAAGGAAGATAGTTCATGTCAACATAGTCATTGAGCATATTGCCATCAATGAATCTTTTCCATCCCTCTTCTCCATAGAAAGGTGCAAAGTCTTCATTATTCAGAGTTACAAGCTCCAACAGATCTTCATCCTTATCAGTCTTGTTCGTCAAAATTTTGTATAAAGCAGCAAGGAAACGATCCTCGTAATCGTGCCATTCGTCGTGACAGCCACGGTGCTTGTTAATGCTCCATTCACCAATGCGTCTGTCTGGTAGAACAGTCATATTACCAATAGTATGAAAGGTCTTTTGGAACTTATTTATCTTCTCTATCAGCTCCGTAGGAGGATTCCATTTCGGGATGAATTTGTTATCCCATGGGTAAGAGAAGAACGTAGCACTTGAGTTTATAGTGTCACCACGTAGTTTGCCATCTCCAGAATTGTCCATAGAAAGATTCTCCCACACTTCTCCAAACACAAGGCAGTATATTGCTCGCATGAGATTTGTGTCATCAGGATCAAATCTACGACCAGGACATCCATAAACCTCGTCGTTTCTCAATCTTTTCAAATCAAAAAACGATAGATTTTGAATGTTCCCATCCAGATATTGTGAAATGAAGTTTTGCACCAAATTTACAGGACACATAGGCTATTCATTATTAACGCTATCAACCCATTTTGCAATTGTTATTGTTAGCTGCTTTGCTTCATAAGCATCTTTAATAAAGTTCGACATTAACCCTTCAGTTCCTTTTTTACAACATTCCAATCCAAACTGTTTTGCTTCTGAAAAGTGCTTGAAAGGAATCCGAGACTTGTATTTGCCACTCCACAACAAGATTCTATAGCCACAGTTCTCGTCATAGATATAGTCAATAGTCAGGTCATAGTGGGTATGATCACAAAACAAAAGATTACCCCATCTCCAAGGTGTTTTCCATCCACCTCCAAGTTCCTGCTTCGGATAAGGCACTCCATTCATGAAGATACAATAATTAGCCTGCGTGCGTTCCTTTTCCATCAATATAATTATGTTTCCATAATCGTTGAGATTTTTCCAATTTGAAGATTGTAAATATGATTCATCCTTTATGATAGAATAGAACGGACTGCTTATATCATCAAATTGTTGTATTCTGTCTTCGATACTAAGTTCACTATCCAAGAAATCTTTAACTAAAATATCATTCTTAACAAAGAACTTGTACCACTCATCCATTTCCCAACCAAGGGTTTTGTGAGTCTTGTTCTCTACAGGAATTGGATAACACTCCCACTTGCAAGTAAGTAGAGCTCTTCGTAATGGATCAATATCACTATTGAGATGACCATGCCAAAATTCTTTGATTCTTTTAGAATAGAACTCTAAACGGTTTATGTCATTGTCAGTCCAATCAATGATTGTTTTTATGCGTCTGTTGAACAAAATTATATCTTCTGCCTCTAAAAGCTTTTTCTCTGCAAGATCCCTATTGGGCAGATTTGCGCTGACAAAAGATAGCTTTGCAGATTCTTGTTCATTTAGTTTAGATGAATCTTTCAGACATAATACATCCTTGCCTGTCATATCGTCGATAATAGCCAATGCACGCATTACAGGAACATCTGTCTTACCTTCCTTATTTTTTGTATTATCAACACTTTGGTATTTGGCGATAGAACTGAAGATATGATATATACGTTTAATATCGGTATCATCAACGTCAAAACGCATTACATATTTCAATGTAGGTAGAAGGCTGTATAATTGCACCGCAGAATATCTTCCATGGTTATTCTTATTGTTATAATATACCTGTGAATCATGTCTTTCAGAGAAGTCAACATCATAAATGCGCTTGTAAACCTGAAAAAGACTATAAATCTTTTCAAATGAGATTGATTCATAGGGAAATTTATCTTTGTTTTCAACGCTGCCTACATATTCATTTGCACTCTCAGAATAAAATAATCTCGTACAACGCAGAAATTCAGCCATGCCTTCATCAGAGGTATGGGTTTTCTCTGACTTATCTCGATGCTGCCAGAACCAGGTTTCCATTTCCTCCCACTTTTCTTCTATGTTGTCAACAGTGTTACGGTTATATTCGATAATTACTGGTTTTAGATTCTGATTAGCAGTCAAAGGTTCTCCTGTGGTATTGATAACCACAAATGTTTCCTCTCCATTATGACGATTTTTCATATCGTAGTAAAGGAAGTCAATATGTGGTTTGTCAATTTTTACACCAGAAATAAAGTCACCAAGCTCTTCTAAGACATTCAATGTTTTATCGTGAAGCTTATCTTCTATAGTGGTGATGGCAGAAACCATACTTGCTATTGTAGGGTCTGTTTTGTAGGAATTTAGGAACCATGGACATGATATAATATCTTCAATACTGTTCAACTCCAAATCATTATCTTCAGTTTGAAGAAAATAATGTGTTACAAGATCGCTTATAAAATACAATGAACTCTCACGTATTGAATACAAGAGATATGGCTCATTGTCATCGTCAAGTAATTCATACTGAGACATAAGTATATCCTTATATCGTCCACTTGTTAAACGATTCAGTACACCTAATGTAAGGAAAAGCGTTGTCAAGCGTTGCTGTCCATCACATAATTGCAGATGGTTAGGACACAATTCATCAAAATATCCATAAATCAATCCCATTGTAAGATCTTGTGACTTATCAAGACCTAATAATGTGTCCATAAAGGGACCAACTAAGTTCACGTCTTCATTACCCCAACAATAATCTCGCTGAAGGTCTGGAATAACAATTTTGTCGTTCTCACCAGAAAACAAGACGGAGAGAGAATAGTTCTCACCACCTTTAAGGCGTATGTTGTTGCTATTCATTTTCGAGGTATTTGTTAAAGTCATAATTGAATATTCCTATTTCTTTTTTCTTATTGCGTGCAATATCTTCACCTTCCCATTTAGAAGAAGAAAAAACACTTATAGTATGGATAAGATGCCTACTTTTGAACATAGAAACACCAACATTCTGAAAGAACTTCCTCTTTTTGCTTTCAAAGTCGTCAGCATTGAAAGAAGAGTTATCGTCACGATAAAGCAGAACCAGGTTGCCTATCGAATGTTCAGTTGCCGTATAAGGTTCTTCTATTCCTTCAGGATCAATATATACTATATCCTTTCTGTCTAACGAATATAAAGTCGTATCATCAATCTTCTCGTCTGCATAATTTACAGGAACACCTTCGAGCATATGCATGACTTTTGATTTTGGATATATATGTTCTAGAGATCGATTTCGCCAGATTTCAAAATCAAATTTTCTACCTTTGCCAGATTCTTGCATACAATCTTCTATGATATTGCGTCTCAGGAGCCATTTTGCCCCAATTTCGTAATGTGCTCTATTACGATATAGTTGGTCATCCTCCAAACCAGCAAGGAAATCATTCATTTTACTTTGGAAATGTTCCTTGTTATCAGATGTAATATCTGCATGGCTAATGTCAAGAAGAGCCCAGTCAAAGTATCTTTTCAGTTGTTTTTCTGATACTTCCCTTCCTTGATTGATAACCATATCAAAATACCATCTTAAAAATGTGAATCTTCTTTCTGCATCATTCCTGTAATGAAGGATAGCACCTATATAGTTATATGTAACTGGGTCATTATATGCATCCTCTATCAACTTCTGGAGGAGGCGCATTTTCTTGAATACAGATTTTGCTGATTTGACAGTAGCCTTATCCAGATTCTTTTTTCTGAAATCCTCAAATGTCAACTTCTCTGATTTATTCATTAAAGGTAGTAACCATCCAAGCTGAGTATTAATATGGAAAAAACTTTGATGTTCCTTATCATTCCACCAATATAACCACGAGTCCCACTCACGAGCAAGGCGACTGCGTATAGATGAGTTTTCACTTTCTGTAATAAAGCCATTTTCATCGAATAATGAGGCACTTCTAAGAAGCTCTGATTTAACCAGTTCCTGATCAAGCATTTGAGCTTTGTTACCATTCATCATACTAAAGATGATAGTAGCTTTTGACTCAGGAATAGGGATATACAAAAAGCGCACATGTTGTAGCACGTATTTAAGAAAAGCTATTTTGTCGAAATTCTTCAATCTATTAGCTGTTGCCTTCACAGTCTTTTTGAAGAAATATATATCTTGGAAAGGTTCATCTTCATTAAGATGTTCATCAACAATCTTTTGAACGTCAATAGTCTGTAAGAATACATCAGACTCTTTTCTAACATCATATTTTATGTTCAAACGATTATCATACCCAAGATATTTCAGGAAAAGATAAAAGAAAGTCGTTCTTTGTTGTCCATCAACTAATACAATATCAGGTTTTACTTCACATACAGTAATGCCCTGTAGAAAAACATCTTTATCGTTATTGAATCCATCAATAAGCGTGTCAAGAATGTTATCTACAGAATTTTGCTTTTGATTAGTTTTTTCTTGTCCCCAAACATATCCTCGCTGGTATGATGGGATAACAAAGGTGCCGTCTTGCGAAACAAGATTTAAATATTCCTCTAATGTGTATGTATTGTTCTTCATTTTGGATTTCATAAAATCTTTGTTGCAATGGCAGCACATGCTTCTGCATCAGCAAGTGCATGGTGATGATTCTCTAAATTATATCCACAACGCTCTGCAATTATATCAAGATTATGGGCTCCCTCTGGCCATACCTTGCGAGAGGCGATACAAGTGCAGTGGAACTCGTAGTTGGGATATTCCATTTGATATACTCGAAATGCAGCTTTTAAGCAACTTTCGTCGAAAGCTTTATTGTGAGCAACCAATGGCAGACCTTCAATCATAGGCTCAATCTGAGCCCATATATCAGGAAAGATAGGAGCATTTTCTGTATCTTCTGCCGTAAGTCCATGTACCTGACTGCACCAATAATTATAGTATTCTGGCTCAGGCTTGATAAGAGAATAGAACTTATCCACTATCTTGCCATCACGAACTATAACAATACCAACAGAACAAACCGAACTGCGTTCAGTATTAGCAGTCTCGAAATCTATTGCTGCAAAATCTTTCATTTTAGTCTTGTCTGTATAGAATTGTATCATTAGTTACCCAATTAAGCATCATCCAGGTGGGAACAATACCGCTTGTTGTGGTCTGTACTACAAAATTACAATTATATATCGTTACAACAACCTCAAATTAGTATATAATAGACAATATTTCAAAGATTGTTTTGCCCACCTTGATGGGACAGTAGTGTTACTTTTGAAAACTGTTTATTCGCCAAATGCGATTGGTCTTTTACTAATTTCTGATAAGTTCATACTCTGGTTGTTTTCTTACTCTATGCTTATGAAAGTATATGTTAAAATCATTACAAAACAAACTGTCCACGAAATAGCATAATATACTCTATATTTGCTTCAAGTAAATGTATGGTACATCAATCCTTAGATAATATTTTTAAGAAGAATCGAAGTAAATCAACAAAAACGTCTTTGTTCTCATGGATTCTTATTACTTTTGCTTTTAGTTATGCTATAAATGCAGAACGTATGTTAGTATAAAATGATATTTGGGTAAGATATTATGGACAAAAAGACACTTGAATTTGTGACGTTTTGCATAAGCAAACTTTCCACTCTGCTGAATTTACCACAAAAGGAAATTTATGTCCGTTTAAAAGCATCAGGTATTTTATATGGATACATCGTACCCTCATACGATGTGCTTCACACATTCAGCTCTAGATACTTGATGGAAGATCTTACTGAATATATGAGGGAGAAGGGAGTTTTATAAGCATGAAACTATACCATTCCTCAAATGTCGTTGTTGAATCTCCAGATATTCTGCATTCTCGCAATTATCTGGATTTTGGTCGTGGCTTTTATCTAACTTCATTATACGATCAGGCGGTACGCTATGCACAGCGTTTCAAGAGAAGAGGACAATAAGCATGGCTCTGTATTTCCCTGATTTTGGTTGACTACTATTTTTTTTTTTTAGTCCTTGATAAAGTTGGCTTGGTTGAAACTGATTATTGTTGACTATTATTATTTTTCACTGAAGTTCGTGGAGTGTATTGTTCTTATAACTATATACAATAGCGAAGTTACACGTTTTTCAGGGATAAGACAAGAGTTTTGATTCTCTTTTATGTGAATCTCCCTATAACCTGCCCATCTTTTCGTGATGTGTCCTACGCACAAGGTTGCTTCCCTGGGGGCAGTAGGGTATGGGGGGATGGAAGGATGAGATGAGTTGATAATATTTTTCTCATCATGACGGAGATTATGAGAGAGGAGATGCTATAGGCGGTTTATTGCTCGGCTTCCTGCTTGGTGGCAGTTTGCTTCGGCTCTTCGGCAGCAGGTTTCTCCTTGTCCTTAGTGTCGGCAGGCTGTGGTGTGGGAAGGTCGAAGAGATGGTAGGTGGTACGCAGTACCTTAAACTCTGTTCGTCTGTTGAGGGCATTGCATTTCTCTTGCTGTGCCGTGTCGGGCAGGGCTGTGATGAAGGCCTCGGTGAGCGTGTCTCCTTCGTGCAGGAAGGAGTTCTGCTCCGCTATCTTTCTTGTTACCACCTTGGGTCTGCTCTCACCATATCCCACTGGCGTGAGGCGGTCTTGTGCGATGCCCTTCTGCAGCAGGTAGTTGACCACACTCTCAGCCCTTCGCTGGCTCAGGCGGAGGTTGTACTCATCCTTTCCTCGGTAATCGCAGTGTGCCGCAAGTTCGATGGTTACATTCGGATTCTCGTTGAGCAGATCCACCAGGCTGTCCAGGGCCATGGTGCTGTTCTCTGTCAGCTCTGCACTGTCAAAGGCATAGAACACGTTGCGTATGAGCACGGGGGCATTGATGCTGGCCAGGGGGAACTGCAGTGTATACTCTTTGCTCACGCTGCTGGTGTCGATGACGAGTTCTTCCTTATGGTTGAGATAGCCTTTGCAGGTGCCCAGGAATACGTAGCGCACATGAGGTTGTATTTCCTGTGTGAAGGAACCATCGCCTCGCACGCTCAGCTTCAGATTCGTTCCATCATCGCCCACCATATACACCAGTCCTTCGGGCAGTTCATAACCATCTTTCTCATACACCCATCCCTTCACAGTTTGCAGTACCTCGGGACATTCGAAGGACATGATATGGTCCCATCCTCGTGCATCTCCTCGGCTGGTACTGAAATAGCCCCTGTTATGGAGTCCCTCAAAGGTCATTCCGAAGTCGTCCCCGTTGCTGTTCATAGGGTACTTGAGGTTCTCCACGGTCCATTGTCCTGTGCTGTCGCAAAGGGCCTTGAAGATGTCCAGTCCGCCCATGCCGGGATGTCCATCACTGGAGAAGTACAGTTCCCCATTGGGTCGGAAGGTGGGGAACATCTCGTTGCCGGGGGTGTTGATAGGTTCACCCATGTTCTCGGCTCCTCCCAGTCCGTGTTCGGTGAGTGCTATTCTCCATATATCCAGTCCACCCATTCCTCCGGGCATGTCACTTACGAAGTAAATCCATTGCCCATCGGGGCTCATGGCCGGATGAGCATAACTGGAGAGTGTGTCCTTGCTTATCTGTAGGAGTTGGGGAGCACTCCATGATGCATCGGAGCGGTTGCTGGTGCATATCTCGGCATACCTTGGGTAATCAGCATCGAAGGTGCAACGTGTGAGGTACATGGTCTTACCGTCGGGAGCGAAGCAGCATGCTCCTTCCTCGTACTCGGTGCAGAGCCCTCCCTCTATGGCAGTGGGTGGTTCCCATTTCCCCTTGTCATCCTTTTTGCTCATCCACAGGTCTGCGCTCTTGATGCCAGTGATGCCGCTTATCTCTCCTGCTGTTATCTGGGGTCGTGTGGTGGTGAAGTATATCTGGTCCCACTCGTCTCCGTAGAGCATGGGTGAGTAGTCGGAGCGTCGCCCGTTGAGTATGGGTTCCTTTTTCACGGTGTAGAGGGTGGGGTGCTTCTTCCACAGGGGTGCCTGCATGCATCCCAGTCGTCCGTTGGTGGCCAGAGGGTCGGCGGGAACCAGCTCCAGATAGGCTTCGTAGTTCTTCAGGGCATTCTTGTAATCTCCCTGTCTGTGCTGCATCTGAGCCAGATAGAGGATGGCCATAGTGTCGGGATAATGGTATCTGATGGCATTCTGATATGCTCCAGCAGCCTTGGCGGAATAGTTGATGTGCCTGTAGCATTCCGCCATTTTCCAAGCTCTTTCTGCTCTTTTGGGCTTGTCCTTGATGGCCGTGCGTGAATAGGCTTTCTTGTATTCCGCTGCAGCATCGAAGTATTCTCCTATGGCGTAAAACTGGTCTCCCTTCTTCACGTTGTTCTCAGCTCCACATGCCGAGAGCAGTGCTGCCAGTAGCGCACTGCCCAGTATAGGAGCCCACAGAGCGTGGCTCTTGACTGTGCTGCAGAGGGAAAACCATTTCATATATCTTAATAACGATTATTTCTTCTTTTTATTGCCTTTCTTGGCAGCGGGTTCTGCGGCTGTTACTGTCACGTGTCGGGGCGTGGGGTCTGCCATCACCGTATGCACCAACTCTGTCACCATCTGCTTCAGTTCGTCCAGGAACGCAGCAGCCTCATACTCATGCCTCTCTATCTGTCGGAGTTTCTTCTCCCATCGTCCAGTCAGTTCGGCACTCTTGAGCAGGTCTTCGTGTATGATGTCTATGAGTTCGATGCCTGTGGGTGTGGCCCACAGGTTCTTCTTCTCTTTCCTTATATATCTACGTCGGAAGAGTGTCTCTATGATGGCTGCACGTGTGCTGGGACGTCCTATTCCGTTTTCCTTGAGGGCATCCCTGAGTTCCTCGTCATCCACTGTCTTGCCTGCTGTCTCCATGGCTCTCAGAAGGGTGGCCTCGGTGTAGGGCTTGGGTGGAGTGGTGCGTTTCTCTGCCAGGTCGGGTGTGTGAGGTCCGCTCTCTCCCTTTCTGAAGTCGGGCAGTTGGCGGTCGCTCTCCTGAGCGGGATCGTTCTCTTGTTGTCCCATCACTGTCTTCCATCCATAGTCGGTGGTCACACGTCCGGTGGCCTTGAACTTCACCTCTTCCACCTGTCCCAGGACGGTGGTGGCATTGAAGAGACAGTCGGGGTGGAAAGCAGCTATGAACCGTCGGGCTATCAGGTCATACACCTTCTCCTCCATCTCGCTCATGCCAGCGGCGGGAACTCCTGTGGGGATGATGGCATGGTGGTCCGTGACCTTGCTGTTGTCAAATACCTTCTTGCTCTTGCGCAGAGGTTTACCCTTGATGCGCTCCATGAGTGGGAAGTATGCCCGCAGTCCGTTGAGTATCTGCGGACACTTGGGGTACACGTCGTCGGGCAGGAAGGTGGTGTCCACTCGCGGATAGGTGGTGAGTTTCTTCTCATAGAGTGACTGTATGAGTTGCAGGGTAAGGTCGGCGCTGAACCCATACTTCTGGTTGCACTCCATCTGCAGGCTTGTAAGGTCGAAGAGTCGGGGTGGAGCCTCTGTGCCCTTCTTCTTCTGAATGTCTGTCACCGTGAAGGGCAGGTCTCTGATGGCCGTCAGAGCGGCTTCTCCTTCCTCCCGGGTGCGGAATCCCCTTTCTCCCTCCTCCATCAGGGCAGTGAAGGTGGTGTCCCTATATATGGTGGTGAGCACCCAGTAGGGGACAGGCACAAAGTTCTCAATTTCTCGCTGTCGGTTGACGATAAGGGCCAGGGTGGGAGTCTGTACACGTCCCACGCTGAGCACCTGTTGCCCTGAGCCATACCGCCCAGTGTACAGTCGGGTGGCATTCATACCCAGCAGCCAGTCGCTGATGGCACGCATGAGTCCCGCCTCGTAGAGTCCCTGGTATTCGCTCTGATCCTTGAGCGACTGGAATCCTTGTCGTATGGCATCCTCGGTCAGACTGTTTATCCAGAGTCTCTTCACGGGACAGGTGGCCTTTGCCTTCAGCATCACCCACCTCTGTATGAGTTCACCCTCCTGTCCGGCATCGCCGCAGTTGACTATCTCAGTGGCCTGGCTCATAAGCTTCTCGATGGTGCGGAACTGATGTTCTACCCCCTGGTCGGCCTTCAGTTTGATGCCGAAGCGCGGTGGTATCATGGGCAGGCGTCCCAGGCTCCATGCCTTCCACAGCGGAGTGTAGTCGGCCGGCTCCTTGAGTTCACACAGGTGACCGAAAGTCCATGTCACCTGATATCCATTCCCTTCCATGTACCCATCCCTCTGCTTATCAGCACCCAGGATGTGGGCTATATCTCGTGCAACGGAGGGTTTCTCCGCAATACATACTATCATCTGTGTATTGATTGTTTGGACAAAGGTAATGAGAAATCCCCTTCTTTCCGTCTTTTCGGTGGGGAATATTGGCTGGGAAAGGCTTTTTTCATAACTTTGCCATTGAGGTGAAGAGCCTTTTTCTGTGCATGAAACTGTCCGTCATCATACCCGTCTATAATATGCAGGACACCCTGGAGCGGTGCCTCGGGAGTGTTCTGTCCCAGCTGACAGACGATATGGAGGTAATCCTGGTGGACGATGGCAGCACCGACGGATCTGTGTCACTGGCAGAACCTTGGCAGCTTCAGTATCCTCTGCTACGTATCTGCCGTAAGGATAATGGCGGACTCTCTGATGCCCGCAATGCTGGTCTCCGTCTGGCCCGTGGGCAGTATGTGACCTTTGTGGATGCCGATGACGAGGTGGCTCCAGGGACATACTCTGCCTTGATGGATTTGCTCAGCAGGGAGGAGGATACTGACATACTGGAGTTTCCCGTACAGGTACATTGCGGTCATTCCTCACAGCACCTTTTCTGTCCGCCTTCGCGCCGATGGTCGTCAGCACGTTCCTATTGGTTGCACACTGAAGGCTGGGAGCACACCTATGCCTGGAATAAGGTGTACCGCAGGAATCTCTTTGATGAGGTGCTGTTTCCGGTAGGTAAGGTGTTTGAGGATATGTACACCATCCCACGCTTGCTGGCCCGAAATCCCAGAGTACGCACCACCCAGCAGGGACTTTACCTCTACCGATGGAATCCCCAGGGCATCACCGTGGGCGCCAATGGAGAAGCCCTCTGCCAACTGTTGCAGGCACAGATGCAGGCAGCACACCTCATGCACACCCACATGCTCTCGCTCCACGGATGGCGTTTCCATCGCAGCATGCTCTGCCGCCAGCTGGATGTGTACCGTCTTACAGGCAGGATACTGCTACGCTGGCCCTTCATCAAACTCATTTGCACCTTGCACACACTATGCCGATAGTATCCTTCATCATCACCTATTACAATGAACCCCTGCCGCTGCTGGCCGAGTGTCTGCACAGTGTGGCATGCGTGCGTGACTGCATGACAGAGCGGGGGATGGACCGTGATGACTTTGAGGTTATCGTGGTGGATGATGGTAGCCAACTCTCACCACAAGCCATGCTGGAGGAGATGGATGCTGACATCAGGTATGTGCGTCAGCCCAATGCAGGGCTCTCTGCCGCCCGCAATAAGGGATTGATGATGGCACAGGGAGAGTATGTACAGTTTGTGGATGCCGATGATGCCCTCTTGCCTCATGCTTATAGCACCCTCTGTCCCCAAAGCAGGGCCAGTGCCGATATGATAATGTTTCGCCTCACCACCCAAGAGAACTGCTGCCAGCAGGACTCGCTCTCTGGGAAGGCATGTACTCAGGCATGGCAGATGCGCTATGACAAGCAGGGAGAAAAATCTCCCCAGCCCCTGATGAGCGGAACTCATTATATGCTTCATCACAACCTCAGGGCATCGGCCTGCGGTTACCTTTTCCGCAGGAGTATGCTCGGCTCTCTGCGCTTTGCAGAGGGACTCTTGCATGAGGACGAACTCTTCACTCCGCTCCTCTGCCTGAACATGCATACGGTGTGTTGTTACGATGTGCCTGCCTATTACTACCGACAACGCAAACATACCATCACGCATTCCTCTACCAGGGAGCAGGTGGACCTCCGGATGGATAGCGTGGAGGAGATTATCAGACGCCTGCAGCTGGCCTGTGCCACCCTCTTGCCCGACAAGCGGCCTGCCCTCACGCGCAGGGTGGAACAGCTGGCAGCCGACTATATATATAATGTATATAGGCTCCATGCCCAACCTGCAGCCCGACGCAAGCGCTTGGAGACGCTCAGGCAGATGCACCTCTTGCCCCTGCCTCTGCATCCGTACACCCTGCCTCACGCAGCCTTCAGCCTGCTCAGCCATCTTCCACATGTTCTCATGGATGCTCTCCTGAGGGTGATGATATCCCCATCAGAATAATTAATACGGTTCTCTCATCATGAATGCCCCCATTCATAAAAAGCCTCTGGTCAAGGGGCGCTTTGCTCCCTCTCCCACAGGACGCATGCATTTGGGAAATGTGTTTGCCGCTATCGTCTCATGGCTTTCTGCCAAAGCACAGGGCGGTTGCTGGCTATTGCGTATTGAGGATCTTGACCCTCAACGTTCGCATGCAGAATATGCCGAGATGCTTATGGATGACTTGCTGTGGCTGGGACTGGAGTGGGACGAAGGACCACGGGTGGGTGGTCCCAACGGGCCCTACTGGCAGAGTCAGCGAGGGGACTTCTACGAAAAGGCTTTGCAGGAGTTGTGTCAAAGGGGACTGGTGTATCCCTGTACCTGTACAAGGGCCGATATCATGGCCACCCAGGCTCCGCATGAGAGCGACGGAAGGGTGGTGTATAAGGGTACTTGCCGACCAGCAGATTCCATCTGTTGGGAATCGGTCTTGGCAGGAACATATCATCAGACTGAGAGAGGGCAGGGGACTGCGATGAGCATACTCAATCCACCCCAGCCGGCAGCCCTGCGCCTGATGGTTCCTCCGCAGCCGCTGGCAGAGGTGTATTGTGTGGACAGACATTATGGCGAGGTATGTGAGAATCTGGCCTCGCATTGCGGAGACTTTATCGTGCGCCGGCGTGATGGTGCCTGGGCTTATCAGTTGGCTGTGGTGGTGGATGATGCTTATATGGGTGTGACCGAGGTGGTGCGAGGACGCGATCTCCTGCTCTCAGCACCTCAGCAGATGTATGTGGCTCGTCTGCTTGGCTTCAGCCCTCCGGCCTTTGCCCACATTCCCCTGCTTGTCAATGCACAGGGGCAAAGGTTATCCAAGCGTGACCTGTCGTTGGACATGGGCACACTGCGTGCCCGCTATTCGCCAGAACAACTCTTGGGTAAACTGGCTCTGCTGACGGGAATGGCTGCTGATGACACTCCCCTCAGCGCTCGCGAGCTCCTGCAAGGCTTCTCGTGGGAGCGCATCCCCCATGAGGACATCGTGTGTCCTCAGAACCATATCGTGTGACCATCCCTGCCTTCGGCATATCGCTCGGCCAAAGTCTGGATGCAACGTACACAGAGTTCCACCTGTTCCCTGTTGCCATCATATCCGTTTACGATGGCCAGCAGATGAGTGGTGGAGAGTGACAGCTTGGTGCGCTCATGGTCCGTGGTAGGGGTACCTATGCCACCCATGCTATCCCGATATACAGGCAGTGAGCATATGTTCACCGGTCCACGTCCTATGCCCTCATAAGGTTCTCCCTCGCGTCCTACGCCCAGAGTGAGTTCCTCTCCCTCTATCTTGTCTGCATCAAATCCGCCTATACTGTAGCCATAGGTGATACTTGCCAGGTTGATAAGGTCCACTGCTGTGTCTATCTGATAGAGGTCCTTGCCCTGCAGGGTACGTCTCACCAGTGCCTCCCCACTGGGTCGGTATCGGCTGGGATCCTTGCCCAAGGCTTTATAAATGCGACGGGTGGCCTGTATGGAGGGCATATCCTTGATGCTCTCGGTGGTGAACCTCCTGCGATATGCTTCCAGTTCGCTGTTGATTTCCTCCCACAGAGCAGGACAGTAAGTGCTGTTGGTAATGGTGATGCTGAGGGCCGCTCCCACAAAGGTGGGGCATACCCTGCTGATGTGCTCGTCTACGTGTATCTTCATCTCTTTGTCGATTGCAGATGTTCATGGTGCCCCTCATTGTTTTGGCCGAAGATGAGGCTATAGTACGCCGCCTTCCTCTCCAGCTTCATGGGGTAGGCACGCGACGTGGAAGGCATCCTCCACCATCGTATCTCCCTGGTGCCTATGTGGCAGATGACGCAGGCACCCACAGCAGGCATCTTCAGTGCATCCGTCTGCTGGAGCAGTTCTTCGCTTGCCTTGCCCCCAGTGGTCACCACCTGTGTGCATGAGGGGATGAGGCTGAGCAGATGACTGACGTCCGTGGGTTGCTGTATCTCCAGGTATTGGTCGCTGGCATTGTCCCTGGTGCGGCATACCTGTTGTGCAGTGTCGAAGAAAGCCAAGCCATGCTCTGTGGCCAGGCGGATGATTCTCTCCCGGTCAAACTGTTTGGTGCCCTTCTTCTCCAGAGCCGTTGGTTCTCCCAGCAGGAGGAGTCCCATGATGCGCCAGAAATCATTGAGCCAGTTGGGGTAAAAGAATTCCATGCTCCACCTCTTGCGTGGTGGAGGGAAACTGCCCAGGAACAGCACGCGTGCTCCTCCCGGAAGGAATGGTTCCAAGGGATGCTTCTCTATGGTCATTTCGCATGCAAAGGTACGGAGAATTGTTCAGTCGGGGTATGCCTATGCTTACGAAAAGAGGGTTCCATGCCCGACGTTTACTCCTGATGGAATAAGCCTTTGCTCCTCAGTCCTTGGTCATCCCCCTGCTCTCCTATAAGGCAAACAACAGCAGGAGGCTTGGGGCGAGAACCTATGGACTGAGAAGAAAAACAGGGGCAGGGCAGACGCGCCCCAGGTAAGGCTTATTCGTAGACGGGTACAGCCAGGATATGTCCGGGACAGACATACACCTTCTGAGCTGCGAAGAGTGGAGTGCCATCGGGCTTGTAACCATAGAGGTAACCAGCCGAGGCATGACTGCCCGCATCAGTGAAGTAGACGTTACCCGTGTGGGGCGAGACGTAAATCTCGTAGGGTGAGGTGAGACTCTTGATCTGTTCCGTAATGGTTTCGCAGAAGATGCCTTCGCTCACACTCCCGTCCTGAGGGTTGATGGTCTTGATGTAATACTGGTATGCGCCAGTGATGTAGGAGAACTCCGATCCTACGGTATAGAACAGCTCTCCATCGGAAGTGTTGTACGTGGAGGGGAAGTCATAGGTCTTCATCTGCTCCGTCTCACAGTTGAGCACCACGGTCTGTGGAGCCAGGTCATAGTAGTTGCCGCATGCATTGATGCAGAGGTATTCGCCAGCCTGCGAAGCCTCGCCATAGAGGTTGGCACATCCTGTGTCTATCTGGCGCAGGGCAGTCATTGTCTGTGCGTCCACCACGGTGACGGTGGTCTCGTAATCATGCTTCTCGCTGTAAGCGTAGCCGCCTGTGTTGCATACATACAGGCGTCCCTTGTAGAGCTTTACCGCTTCGGGCTCCCAGCCCACTTCGCATGTGCCCACCACTTGCTTGGTCTGGACATCTATCTTGGCCACATATCCCTTCTCGAAGGTCTTGTCTCCACACTGGTGTGCATAAGAGGTGACGTACAGATACTCTCCATCGGTACACATGCGGCGGTTGTTGGGCACGTTCTCTGTGGCTCCGCAAGCTACGCCATCGGGACGGATATACTGAATGATGTTTGACCAGTTGACGGCAATGGCAATGAGGGTGTCGTTGATCTGGATGATGTCATTGGGCGTGTCACCAAGCTTTATACCGTTGACCGAGCGGAACCACTCGTTGGTGAGCGTTCCTGTTCGGGAATCAAAGTAGGAGAGCTTCCCGTTGTCTGACTGCCAGGTGCCCTCATTGCAGACGATGATGTTCTCGCCCGTAAGGATGGGTGCGGGTGGTGGGGGAGGAGTGATGGGGTCATTCTCGCATGAGGCGAACAGGAGGAGCGCAAGCAATGCACATGGCCTGCCTGCCTTATTGAGAAAACCACTTAGTCGGGACATAAATAGTGTGATCATTATTGGTTGATATGAGGTTATTATTAGAGTGACTGTTGCCGATGCTTAGGGGATGCTTCTGCTGATGCTTGATGGAGGTCAGTACTGATATTTCAGGGTCAAGCCAAACCTCCTTCCGGGCATGGGCCATCGTTGTATCAACTCATAGCGCACGTCGAAGAGGTCCTGGCACTCAGCCTCCAGGGTGATGCTCTGCCTGCGTGTACGGGGGATGTTCCATCGGTATCCCACCTTCAGGTCAGTGCAGTTGTATGCCGAGAGCGGTTCCTCGATGGCGTTCTCTGCTGTCCAGTAACGCTTGTCAACGAACATATGCGAGAGCGAGGCTGTCAGTCCCTTATAGGTGAGGGTGTACACAGCAGTGAGCGACCACTTGGGGCTGTAGGCTATATAGTCATTGTAGGCATCCTCGTTGGGATCGGTCCGGTTTCGGTCGTCCTGGTATGTGGCTGTGAAGAGCAGGGAGTGATGCTTGTAATGTGCATTGAGAGAGAGGTCCACTCCCAGGCAGCGTGTGTAGCCATAGTTGAGCATCGTCCACTGATAAGAGCCCTTGAGCGGCAGGCACACTATGCGGTCTTCGATGCGGTTGTAGTAGGCATCGAGCTGTATGTTGAATATACGGTCCTCATAGGTCACCCCCAGGTCCAGTTGCTTGGTGTACTCAGGCTTCAGGTTGCGGTTGCCCACCAGAGTATAATAGAGATCATTGAGTGTGGGTACCCGAAACACCGACTTGTAGAAGGTTCTCATCTGCCACTTGCCCAGGGTATAGCTTGCCAGGGCATTCCATGTGGCACGCGAGAGGGGTTTGGCAGCCCAGTAAGTATGATCAGTCACATGTGTGTACAGTCCGCTGGCAGTGAGGTGGAGTCCTTTATGACGATAGAAAGCCGACAGGGAAGTCTTGCTGTCCAAGCGATATACATAGTGGAACTGCTTTACGTTGCATGTGAGGTCCGACCACCTGAGGTCCGTGGAGAGCGAGCCCTGCCATCTTCCATGCTCGTAGGCCAATGCTCCCGCCCCATAGATGTCTTGCTGGTGGTATTTGTTGTTGGAATGTACGGAGATGTTCTCGGGATAGTCCGACCGATAGTGCAGGTAATCATTGGTATACTTGCCTATGGCACGCACCTGGAAGTTCCCGTAGGCCTGGCGCCACGTGAGTTGAGAGAAGAAGTTACGGTCCCATTCTCGTCCCACATCGGTATAGGTATCGGACAGACGTCGCACGATGCCCCCAGGCAGTCCTCGTTCGGAGTCGAAGTAATACGTGTGCCACTGTAATCCTTTCCAAAAGACGTTCCCCTCAAAGCGCATCATGCTGATGTCCGAATTGCGCCGTGTCCCACTCGTATCCTCATATTCCGTATGATATTCGAAAGGATATTCCCCACCCGAAGAGGTATAGGCAGCATCCAGCAGCAACCAGTTCTTGTAGGCGAAGGTGGCACCTGCCTTGTGGGTCTTGAATGAGGAGCAACTGTAACTGGCCTGCACCGATGTGGAATCGGGTCGGCGGGTGCGGAGATAGACGGTGGAGGCTGATGCATATTCCGATGCCGTCATCAGCATCTCTGCCTTGTTGGCATTGAACAGACTCACTGACTCCAGCGTGGTGAGCGAATATTTCCCCAGGTCCACAGTTCCATTCTGAGCATTCGTGATGCGCACTCCGTCCAGATATACACCCACATGCTGTGACCCTAACGAACGCACGTTGATGGTCTTCTGTCCACCCAGTCCACCGTAATCCTTGATCTGAACACCTGCCATATACTTCAGCGCATCGGCAACCGACGAAGAGGGCAGGGACTGCAGCTGACTGTAGTCGATGACCTGATGGGCACTGGACTCTCTCTGAGCCTTCACCACTATCTCGGAGAGGTGATGGACAGAGTCTGAGCGAATGGATTGTGCATGAGCACATTCCATCGCCGTCCACATGGTGAGAGCCACACATAAGGCATAGCTATAGCCAGCGTGCATCTAGTCTATTTATTATTTCTGTGTCCGTAACCCCGCGTACACGTATTACTAATGACAGATGGCAGGTCTTCTGACTTATCCTCGTATGGGTCGTCTTCCCAGAGCATGGAATCAAAGGAATGTCTGCTCCTCATGTTCCTGTCCAGTGACATGGTGACCATACGTAAAAAAAAGGACTCACAGCATCGGGTAATGTTGCAGAATCTCACTGCATTCCCATCTTAGCTCCGTCGCCCCCTGCTCATTATGCAGGAGGGGAAGAACCATTTGTGCTTGCAAAGTTACAACTTTATTGGATATCCCAAATCTTCCCTCCATCTTTTTGCTTTAATAGTCAACCAAACTTACAACTAAAACAAACTAAGTCAACCAATATTAAAACTAATCATTAACCCAGTCAACCTACTTTACAAATAGCAGCAAAGTGGTCAACTAAAATCGTTAAACCACATAGGTGGCAGCAGATATAGAGGGGAACAATCGTCATTTCATGGCATGATATCATCATTTCATGGCATGATACCATCATTTCAT
>SAMEA3663036__coassemble_436_pt1 | contig 19954 bp, 11 predicted proteins | sample SAMEA3663036__metabat2_high_PE_022 | metagenome-assembled genome bin SAMEA3663036 (sample SAMEA3663036) | pig gut metagenome | biome: pig gut; feature: pig-associated habitat; material: faeces | place: France | collected 2012
ACGCCCCACATGGACTTTCACCACAGATGTATGACATGCCCGTCATACCAAAAAATCCCGGAAGCTGTCAATGCTTTCGGGATTTTACTTCAGTATATAAGAAAAGGGCTGGAAGCAGAAATCCGTTTCCAGCCCTTTCCATTTATTCGTTGATGTAGAGGAATCTCTTGATACTCTTCTTGGGTGTCTTCTCAAATTCCTTGTCCATCACCTTTATGGCGGTCAGTTGTGCGTAGGCGGGCAGGGAAGGATTGATATCCTGACGGTTGCGCTCCATGATGGCTTCGATGTCTGACTCGCTAAGGCCCAGTGTGGCTATCTGTTCCTGGTCGGGATAAACCAGTCCCACCAGTTTTTGTCCACGCTGTACCACCAGGCATTCGTTTACCAGTGACATGTTGCTCAGCTTGTCTTCTATTTCCTCAGGATAGATGTTTTGTCCGTTGGCTCCCAGCAGCATGTTCTTGCTACGTCCCTTGATGAAGACATTTCCTTCAGCGTCCATCGTTCCAAGGTCGCCGGTATGGTACCAGCCATCCTTGTCAAGTGTGGTGGCTGTAGCCTCCTCATTCTTGTAGTAGCCCAGCATGACATTCAGTCCGCGTGTGAGTATCTCGCCAGGGATGTTTACAGGATCGGGACTGTCTATCATCAGTTCCTGATGGATAACGTTACGTCCACAGCTGCCCACCACCTGTCTGGTATAGTCGTTATAAGTGATGATGGGAGCACATTCTGTGGCTCCATAACCCACCGTGTAGCGGAATCCGATGTCGTGGAGCAGTTCCTCTATCTCTCTGTTGAGCGCAGCACCGCCGATAATTACTTCATAGAAGTTGCCTCCCAATGCTTCAGTCAGTTTGTCGCACACACGCTGCTTGATACTCTGTCCGATGACGGGCATCTTCATGAGCATCTTTACTCTCACATCTTGAATCTTGGGCAGAACGGCCTTTCTTACCACCTTTTCTATGATGAGAGGAACCACGATGAGAATGCAGGGCTTAACCTCTGCCAATGCACGCATGAGCACTGTGGGTGAAGCCACCTTGGTGAGGAAGTTGATATGTACGCCATAGATAAACTCAAACAGGAACTCAAAAGCCATACCGTACATGTGTGCCATGGGCAGCATGCTCAGCACCTTGTCGCCCTTCTTGATCTTCGTTCCTAATACGTGTACAGCAAAGTCATAGTTACTCCACAGAGCACGGTAGGGTATCATCACTCCCTTGGAATTGCTGGTGGTTCCACTGGTATAGTTGATCAGCGCCAGCTCCTCGGGTTCATCTTTGTGATAGTTCAGATGATTGGATCTGAAGTTCAGAGGATATTTCTTTCCGAACAGCAGATTCAGATTCTGACGTGCATAAGAGAGTTTTTCGTTTGTACAACTGAGCAAACTGAAATCAGCGAGCGAGATGATCCCCTCCAGTCCGGGCATTGCTTCGGCTTCCAGCTTTGGCCATACATGGTCACCTACAAACAAGAGCTTAGCACCGCTGTGGTTCACGATATCATGAACCTGAGAGGGATGAAACTCATGCAGGATGGGTACAGCCACAGCACCATAGGTGAGAATACTGAAGAAGGCAGCTCCCCAGCGGCTCAGATTTCTGCCACATAAGGCAATACGGTCCCCTTTCTGAATGCCTGCATGTTCATACAGGATGTGCATCTTCTCTATGATGCGGGCCACATCCTTGTATTGAAATGTGCAGACTCCATAGTCCGACATGGCATTCATATCCCAATGATTCAGGATGCTTTTCTCGATTTCTTTGTTAAAAGATTGTACTTTATCGATGTCTATCATTGCACAAAAATTTATTCTTTGTGCAAAGTTAAAGAAAAGTTAACATTATACCAAATGATTGGGCATGAAATTGCACATATAGCTAAAATAAGTGCAATCACATGCCCAATTTATCATTTTTGACTGCTGAATTCCCTTTGGATGGACTTCAGTAGGCCTCATCGTTGTCAGTATTGTCTTTCGCCAAAAATAGCTGTACCTATGCGCACCATATTGCTCCCATGCTCAATGGCGATAGGGTAGTCGTGGCTCATTCCCCACGAACGGATATTGAAGAACTCGTCGTCTTGGAAATAGCGTTCCTTAGCCTGGAGGAAGGTGTCCCAGGCCCATTCAAACTCACGTGCAATTTGCTTTTCGTCAGCCACGTTGCTGGCCATGCACATCATACCTCTGATACGTACTCCAGTCATCGTCTTCCATTCCCCTGTCTTCAGATATTCGAGACATTCCTGTGGCGTGAAGCCGAACTTGGTCTCTTCCTGTGCCACATGCAGTTGCAAGAGACAGTCCACACGCACCCCCGCGCTTATGGCTTGTTTGTTGATTTCTGCCAGCAGGCGCGACGAATCCACAGAGTGAATGAGTGAGATGTAGGGAACGATGTACTTAACCTTGTTGCGCTGCAGATGACCGATAAAGTGCCATTGTATGTCCTTGGGTAGAACCTCATGCTTGGTCTGCAGTTCCTGTGCATGGCTTTCTGCAAAGATGCGTTGCGAACTGCCTTCATACACCTCCCGTATCATCTCTGCCGGATGATACTTGCTCACAGCCACCAGTTGTACATCCTGGGGCAGGCTCGCAATAATCTCACTCGTTGACTGTGCTGCTTGGCTTTTCATTTGAGTGGAATTTGAGGATGTCCATGATAGGTGTCTCTGTGATGGATACTATTTCCCAATCACCCAATGTACCTTGCATCCCCTTGTCCAGATTCTTAACGGCCACACGCAGGTCCTTGGCCTGTACCAGCATCACCTGGTTGGTGCGTTTCTCCACTCCTTTTTTTTCATCATACGATATATAGGCCACCTTGGCTTTGTACCATTTGTCATCGCTGGAGTCTATGCTTTCAAAGAGTTCGGCTATCTTGGCTCTCTTGATGTCACTTATGCTGTATTCGCCCGACATCATAGGTTCAATCTCTTCCAGAAAACGTTCTTCTGCTTCGGTAAAGCTCAGTGCATCCACCAGATAGGTCTCAGTCACTTTCTTCAGCAGACCTGTTTCCATTGTCTTATCATACCTTACTTTGCATTCAAACCATTCTTGTGCCATAATCTATTCCTTTCTTCTTTTTTTATATTATATATATAATGTATATCTTGTGATTTATTCCTTGTCTGTCTTGTTTGGCTATGAAGCATAATCTTACCTGCCGAATAGCCTTCTGAGCAAATCCTTTCTGCCTATCTTATTCAGATAGGCTTCTATGTGCCTTCTCTCTTCCTTCTTATACCAGAAGAAGAACATTCGTTGCTGTTCCTTTTCTTTAGGCGAATGAGCGCAGAACACGGGTTCCATCGTATAGGGATGATAGCCTGTGGCCCAGCATGTGGTGGCCACGGTAAGCGGCGTGGGGGTGAAGTCCTGAACCTGTTCCAATTGGAAATCCAGTTGTTTGGTCTCTATGGCCAATTCTGCCATATCTTCAGCGTGACATCCTGGATGGCTGCTTATGAAGTAGGGAATAATCTGCTGTCGCAGATGCTCTCGCTGACAGATGTTGTCGAAGATTCTCTTGAACTGTTTAAACTGCTGGAACGATGGTTTGCGCATGACAGAAAGCACCCTGTCAGAGGTGTGTTCAGGAGCCACTTTCAGCCTGCCACTCACATGTCGGGTAATCAGTTCCCGTGTATATTCCTTGGCAGATCGGTTCAGCTCATCATCTTTCCAGTCGTGCAGCAGCATGTCATACCGTACGCCGCTGCCTATGAAGCTCTTCTTGATTCCGTCCATCTGGTCCACAGCCCTATAGACATCCAGCAGGGGGCGGTGGTCTCCATTGAGATTGGGACAGATTTGTGGATGGATGCATGAGGGGCGTTTGCATGCCTCGCATGCTTTTCTGTTACGTCCATGCATCATATACATGTTGGCGCTTGGTCCCCCCAGGTCACTCAGATATCCTTTGAAGTCTGGCATCTTCCTGATGGCCTCCACCTCTCTCAGGATGCTCTCCTTGGAACGGCTCATGATGAACTTACCCTGATGTGCACTGATGGTGCAGAAGGCACATCCTCCGAAGCATCCTCTATGCATGCATACGCTGAATTTGATCATCTCGTAGGCCGGAATGCGTTTTCCCTTATATTTTGGATGTGGCAGTCTGGTGTATGGAAGGTCGAAGCTGTGGTCCAGTTCCTCCTGTGTGAGGGGAGGGTAGGGAGGGTTTACCACCACCCATTGCCCGTTGGTCTGTTGCAATAGCCGTTGAGCGTGTAGCTTGTTGCTCTCTTCTTCCACATGCCGGAAATTATCGGCATGAAGCCGTGGTTCCTTCAGGCATTTCTCATAACTGTGCAGTACGATGTCGTCCTCTCTTATCCCGCCGGGGATATGGCTGTAGTCATATAAAGATACGGTCTGAGGAATCTCGTTCTGCAGCTGTGCCACTTGTCGGAATGTGTCTCTGGTGATATACGAATATCCGTTCTCGTCGTAATACAAGCTGGGGTGACTCTCCTCCAGAGCATCTGTGAGCCGACGACACAGCTCTATGGTGGGTTTCTCTCCCATTCCGTAGGTAATCATGTCGGCATTGCTGTCCACCAGAATGCTTGGTCGGAAACGCTCCTGCCAATAGTCGAAATGCATCACGCGCCTCAAACTGGCTTCTATGCCTCCCAGCACTACAGGCACATCGGGGTACAGTTGCCGCAGGATTTGTGTGTAGACGATTGTAGGGTATTCGGGGCGCATGTCATGGCGTCCGTCAGGACTATAGGCATCCTCGCTTCTGAGTCTTCGTGCAGCCGTGTATTTGTTTACCATGGAGTCCATACATCCTGGTGCTACACCAAAGAACAGCCGAGGTCTGCCCAAGCGTTTGAAATCCCTATAGTCTCCGTGCCAGTCGGGTTGCGGTACGATAGCCACACGCAGGCCTTCCGCTTCCATGACACGTCCGATGACGGCAGCGCCAAAGGAAGGATGGTCCACATAGGCATCTGCGCTGAAGAGAATGACGTCAGCGTAATCCCATCCGCGCAATTCCATTTCCCGACGCGTGGTGGGCAACCAGTCGGTGAGATTATAGGATGAAGGGTTCAACTTTCGCTCTCCAATTCCAGTTCAGGTTTCAGTGCTTCCAGTTTCTCTTTTTCCCATTCCAGATACAGGAGGATGAGCTGATGCAGTCCACGAGCCTTCATGTTGTCATGGAACAAGATGTCCTGACAGAGTATCAGCAGTTGGGCATCGGGCTTGTCGTTATTGAGCATTGAACGAATGTTCAGTCTGAGTTTTTCCAACACATTCTCGTCAACAATGCCGTTGCTGTCCAAGAGGTCACTGAAGAGATTGTATTTCTCTATGGTCTCCAGATGTTCTTCCATTACGGCAAGAGTCCTTGACCCTTTTTCGTTACATACAATTTGGTACATGTTTATTATTAGGTTGGATTATTCGTGTAGGTTATTTCTCCAGTAGGAACTGAATGGATGCTGCAAAGATGGCACTTCTGGCTTCGGGTGACACGATGCATTCCAGTGGGAATCCATAGGAGATAGCTTTGTAGTCATTCCCCTTATAAGCCACGGCACATGATTGATCCCCATCCCCATACAGCATGGTGGTGAAGGCAGGTGCCGAGGGCTTTAGCACATCCATTCGTCTTACCCAATAATGTTGTTCATTCGGTTCTGTGTAGAGGGCAGCAGTGGTATTCATACCTTGGATGTTCATTCCTGCTGCCGCATGAACGCTGTTGTTGGATGTCCACTTGAGAGTCTGTTTCAAGAACTGTTGTTCTTCTGGGAGCGACATATCTGTTCCTATGTGCGCTCCACTCACCATCACTCCTTTACCATTCTGTGTGAGCTGTTCCATCAGGCTCCTCACCTCTGGGGTAAATGTCTTGTAGGGCTTCATGGAATATCCGTCCATCATCTGTGCACCGAAGATGATGTCTGCAATGTCTATGTGCTGGATATTCACCGTAGGGCATGCTGATGCCACACAGCTGCTCAGATTGTATTGTCCACATTTGAGTATTTCCTGAGCGTGTACACAGGACCAGTCATGAGTGTTTCCTGCCAGAATCATTCCTTCCAGTTCGCTTCCACTATATCCATGTCCTGTGGCATTCTCTTTGCCCAGTCCATCCTTACCAAAATAGAGTTGGTAACCACAGTATTCCGGACTCTTTCGGTCCACCACACCAGGCTCTTCGTTCATGTCAAATCCCGAACTGTTTTCCGTATTGAAAGCCTTCGGTCCTGCCACTCTCTGAAATCCATCCACCAGGAGTATGTGCGGTGCATCTTCTGAAGCCAGGTAGCAGCAAACCTCCTCAGATGGAAAACTCTCGCCACCGCTGTTGACTGCTGTAATGCGGAATCGGTACATGATACCTGGTTCCAAATCAATGTCCACGGCAGTAGACTTGGCATCCACGGCCAAGCCATTGTCATATCCTCTCTCTCCCTGGCTGATATAGATGATATACTTGGTGGGCTGTGCAGTCTCTTCCAGAACATCGATGGTGGGTTGCCATGTGAGTCTTGCCTTTTTCTTGCGCACGTCCAGCATACTGCTTACGCTATGCACAGGCAGGGGCTGTACCACAGCATCGCATTTGTGCACTGCTGCCAGATATCTAAGGATGCCCTTGTAAATGGCTCTGCCCATGGTGAATTTGAAGTATGGGTCATGTCCCATGCGCATGTCCTGCCAGTTCTGATGACTCAGCATCTCCAGTATGATGGCAGGATATTGTGGTTCGCGAGACTCACCGTAGTTCCTGTTGTACAGTTGTCTTCTGGTCCAATTTCCAAATGTGTTCTTCAGGTCATGGTGAACCTGTGTCATCACGTTGTCGGCCAGATCTCTGCTGGTCAGCCTGGAGAGTCCTGCACCGGTAATCCCTTCATAGAAGTCTGCGGTGTAGATGCCTAAGGTGCCCACTATGGAACTGTCTCTCCTGAATCCGGCATCGCTATGTATGCCCATACTCAGTTCGATGGGTACGCACAGACCGCTGTCTCCTGGCAGGTAGATACTCCCACGTCCCAGATGATTCTCCGTTCTGGAACGTACATTGATATCGTCACCATAGTCATCATTGTCTTTCACGCAGTAGGTTTCCAGGGGAAAACCATACCAGGGAGCCGAATATCTGGCCGCTTCCAGGAATCGGGGCAGTCCACTTGCCAGAGCGTAGGACATGGTGCTGTCCGATCGGACGATATTGCTCATGCCTCCACCCAAGCGCACGGCATCGGCGCTTACCAATCCTCGTGACGAACTCTGGTTGGTGAGTATCACGCAGTTGTTGTTGAGGTCCCCAGCATCGAAACGGAAGGTTCCCAGGTAAACCCATGTGCCGCCGCCCATTTGCTGATTGACAGTGAAGGGTGTGTCTATTCCCTGATGGCGAACGATATATCGGGCATCATCCACACTATTGGGGAAGGTCCTGTAAGAAACATACACTGCATAGTCACCGTCTTCGGGAACCACAGGACACCATAGTGCAGTGCTTGGTTCCTTCCTCCCAGTTACACTCTCTATCACGCGGCACGAACCATCCATGAAGGGATTATCCCCATCCTGATAGTACGCCTGTCTGTAGGCAAATCCTGTACCTCCCTCATTCCAGGCATATTTCCCATTGGTCTCCTGATAGATTCCGCCAGCCTCGGGTGCATCGTTGTCCACGATAGCCTCATTCTTTTGCCAGTCACGGTCGCGTGGCGTAAACACACAGGCACCGGCATTCTCCAGCATGCGTATGGCATAGGGTACCACGATGGTTTGTGTGAAGAGGTCTTCCGTGGTGCAGAAGAGACGAGGGCGTTGCCATATCCATTTCTGCGCTCTGTTGTTGTAGTACTTGCCATGGCTTGCCCACAGGCAGAGATGCCGGCCTTGCAGACCTTGTGTGATATCGTAGGGCAATTCTTCCCTCTGCACCCAGGGATGCCCCTTGTATTCTTTCTTCCCGTACACCCTGGAGGTGTCTTTTCCGTCGGTCAGATTCACGGGTATGAGCATCTCTATGGGAGTGCCGTCGGCATACACCACCAGATGGTAGTCCTGCAGATTCTTTGGCAGACGCTGCTTGATGTTTTCCTGGATGCTACTTACTGATTCGGGTGTAAATGGCTGACCCAGGAATCCTTCGTTGAGGTATATATATACGGTTTGGTCTTCTGGACTAACCGTTATGTCTTCCACCCTCACCTTGTCCAGACTTGTGTAGCAGGTGGCATTCTTGTTATAGTTGTCCAGATAGTCGGCCAAGGCAGTCCGCATGGTCTTCGCATCTTGTGCTGATGTGGGACATAGCCCCATGAGGCATGTGCATGCGAATGCCGCTATCTTATTTTTTGTACAATTCATCTATATGGAAAAGTTTTCAGGTTTCTTTGCTGTGAACCGTGCAAAGTATTCCTTTATCTCAGCCATCTGTCCCTCCACATCGCCGTTGGGGATGATGACTTTTGTACATTCTATCACTTTCCTTCTGTAATCCAATCCATAGAGCAGTATGGGCAGTTGGGCCTTGAGTGCGATATAGTAGAATCCCCGTTTCCACTCCCTGTTGGGCTGTCTTGTGCCTTCTGGCGTGATACACAGATGAAACTCCTTGGATTGCATGGCCAGTGTGGCCAGGCGCTCTGTAGATCCAGTCTTCTTATCACGATATACGGGAATGCCGCCCAGTTTGCGCATCAGGATGCCCATCGGCCAGAAGAACCATTCTTTTTTGATAAGGAAATTGCACTGGAATCCCTCGGCACGTGCATAGAGCGTGCCAACGACGAAATCCCAGTTGCTGGTGTGAGGGGCCATCACGATGATGTACTTCTCCGGTCTTGTTTCGGTGACCACTTCCGAGAAGCCCATCCATCTGTACAATATCCTTTTGCAAAAACTCTGTAGCATGCCTTATGAGGTTATGGGACAGTATAGCCAGTCTGTCCCTTGGTCCATCACAGTTCCCTGATCATCTGGTCAGTCTCTTTCTCCAGAGCATACAGGTCTTGGTTGTATTTCTTGAAGAAACCTTTCACGTTACCTGGCTCCACGTGTGACAGTCTCATAATCAGACCATCCTGTGTGTTGAGTATCTTGGCCATCATCTGGTCTATCTGCTGTTGCTTGTCCTTGTGGATGTGACTCATCACTACACATTCTGCAAACAGTTCGCCGCACAGATGGTTGGTCAGCCTTTTCAATGTTCTGCGTTTCATTGCCTTAAATACTTTAGATGATTATACGTGTGTACGTTAAGCTGTAGACAAAGATACGCTTAATTCTGTTATTGGCAAAGCCGGCACTCCCCTTACTTTACTATTTCCTCTGCTTTTTTTAGGGCAACATTGATATTGGGGCAGATATGGTCTTTACCCAGCATTTCGCAGAATCCGTTGTTCTCCAGCACGCTGTACACCTTGGGTTGCACACCGGAGAGTACGATGTGGATACCTTCTCTGTGGCTCATCTGGCATAGGTTCTGCAGGTTGTGCATACCCGTAGAGTCTATGAAGGGTACACGTCTCATGCGTATGATACGCACCTTGGGTCGCTTCTCCAGGTTCACCATGATGTCATCAAACTTGCTGGCTATTCCGAAGAAGTACGGTCCGTTGATCTCATACACCTCCACGCCTTTGGGAATCACCAGGTGTTCCTCGTGCACTTCAGCGTCTGTCTCCTCGTTGGGATCTATCTCTCCGGCTATTACCTTTATCTGAGTGGTCTCAGCCATACGTCTCATGAAGAGCAGACAGGCGATGAGCAGTCCCACCTCTATGGCTACAGTGAGATCGAAGATGACAGTCAGGAAGAAGGTGATGAGCAGTACGGTGATGTCACTTTTGGGGTTTCTCATCATCTGCACGAATGTTCTCCATCCGCTCATTCCGTAGGACACTATCACCAGCACACCTGCCAGACAGGCCATGGGGATATAGGCTGCCAGGGGCATCAGAGCCAGGAAGATGATGAGCAGAACGATAGCGTGGAAGATACCTGCCATGGGGGTACGTCCACCATTGTTGATATTGGTCATCGTGCGAGCTATGGCACCCGTACAAGGTATTCCTCCGAAGAGAGGAGTACACAGGTTGGCCACGCCCTGACCTATCAGCTCCTGATTGGAATTGTGACGGTCTCCGCATACACCATCAGCCACGGTGGCCGACAACAGGGATTCTATGGCTCCCAGTACAGCTATCACCATGGCGGTGGGAAGCAGTCCCTTCAGTCCGTCCCATGTGATGTTGGGCAGAGTGAGAGGAGGAATGGTTGCTTTTATCTCTCCAAACTGGTCTCCGATGGTGCTCACGTGCAGGTCCGTGTAAGCGTTTAGGAAATACACGCCCACAGTCATGACGATGATGGCAACCAGCGAACCGGGTATCTTCTTCGACACCTTGGGCGTGAGAGCGATGATGACTATGCTCAGGATGCCCACGGCAGCTGTTATCCAGTCTATCGTGTCCAGGTTGTGCAGATAAACAGCCCATTTGCTGATGAAATCTCCCGGCAACTTCCCCTCTATCTGCAGACCCAGCAGGTCCTTGATCTGGGTGGTAAAGATGGTGACAGCTATACCACTGGTGAATCCTACCACTATGGGGTATGGGATAAACTTGATGATGGTACCCAGTCGGCATACACCCAGCAGAATCAGGAAGGCACCTGCCAGCATGGTGGCAATGATCAGTCCGGACAAACCCAACTGAGGATCATTGACTATTCCGTATATAATAACTATAAAGGCTCCTGTAGGTCCGCCTATCTGCACCTTGCTTCCGCCCAATGCACTCACTATGAAACCGCCGATGATGGCAGTGAGAATGCCTTGCGAGGGAGATACGCCCGAAGCTATACCGAAGGCTATGGCCAGAGGTAATGCCACGATGCCAACTATCAGACCAGCCATGAGGTCTGCCATGAATTTCTCTTTGTTGTAATGCCGCAGTTCGTTTACTATGCGCGGCGAGAAGCTAAATCCTTTCATCAACAATCACGCTACAATAATTTCGTCTTATCGCCCACAAAGTTACACAATTTTATCCATCCCCTAAAATCAACAACAACCAGATTGATTGTTTTCTTTCTCACTCTCACCACTCATACCTGTCTGTTTCCATTTGATTTCCAATACTTTTCTAACCCTCATATTCTGTTTTATCACAAAGCGCTCATTAGACACTAATGTGCTTGCAAACAGAGTTCCCTCAAAGCGATAAGGCAATCTGAGCGAAACACAGCCAGTGATTGGCATGGAAACGCTAATAGCCGATTTGGGTTTATAAAGCATAACTATCTCTTCTTTGCAGATTTTATTGTTCATTAGCCAAAAAAATTGCAGATTTTTGCATTGACTAATAGAAAGTTTTGCTAATTTTGACCCGAACGATTAAAGAAAATATAAAAAATTAGTGCAATGAGAAGTGTATGCGCCATAGGAAAATGCCTATGTTTTGCATTGTTGTTGAACTGTGTAAACGTATGGGCGGATATCAATGTCAGCAATAGCGCCACTGGGGGCTTTCCCTTGGTTGGTACAGACTGTCAGGCCACTTTTGTCATCGATAGCCTGGATGCTGAAGTGGTAAGTACCGTTGCCGAATGTGTGATCACAGACGTGAAAACCGTTACTGGCAAGACACTCCAACTTGCTCACGAACTGCAGGTGGGTCAATTTCCTATTATCGCGGGCACAGTGGGACAGAGCAGATGGGTGGACAGACTCGTGGCGGAAGGCAAGGTGGATACCACAGGCGTGACTGGTAGGTGGGAAGCTTACACTCTACAGTTGATAGAGAACCCTTCCGAAGGCATTAGCCAGGCTTTGGTGATACTTGGGGGCACTCCGCGAGGTACCGCCTATGGCCTATTTGAAGTGAGTCGTCGTATTGGCGTATCTCCTTATATATGGTGGGCTGATGTGCAGCCAGCCCCCCAGAGCACCCTTTACCTGAGTGGAGACCGTACCGAGGTGGAAGCTCCCAGTGTGCAATACCGTGGACTCTTCATCAACGACGAGGACTGGGCCATGCTACCCTGGGCTAAGAATACCATCGACCAGGCTGTCAAGAACATAGGCCCCAACACCTATGCTCAATTGATGGAACTTCTGCTTCGTCTCCGTGCCAACTGTCTGTGGCCTGCCAAACACGCACAGTCGCAGGCTTTTTGGAGTCTGGAAGCCAATAAGAGGTTAGCCAAGAAATGGGCCATCGTCATGAGTTCGGGCGATAGCATGTTGCGTGACAACCTGTGGGAGTGGAGACGCTTCAGCGGTACAGGCTCAGAGGGTTTCAGCTTTGCCTATAACTCTGCACAAATCACCGACTACTGGGCCAAGCGTGCAGGTGAGGCTCGTGATTATGAAGCCATCTACGATATCGGCATGCGAGGCCTGCAGGACGTGGCTTTGCTTGGATACGAAGGTCAAGACGCACAGTTGCAGGGTCTTACCGACATCATTGCCGCACAAAGGAAGATTATCACCGACTCCCTGGGAGGCGATCCCACCCGGGTACCTCAGATCTATATCCCTTACAAGGAAGCACTCACGCTGTATAATGCCGGTCTCAAGATACCCGATGATGTGACACTCTGCTGGGTAGACGACAACTATGCCTATATCCGTCAGCTTCCTACCGCTGCCGAACAGCTCCGCACCGGCGGAAATGGAATCTACTATCACTTGAGTTACCTGGGCAATCCCTGCTCATATATCTGGCTCAGCACCATATCTCCTTCGCTCATCAGCTACGAACTGAGCAAAGCCTACCAGAATGGAATGAAACGTTTCTGGATGGTGAATGTGGGTGACCTGAAACCTGCTGAGGTGGAATTTGAGTTTTGTATGGAGTTGGCGTGGAATGTCAATGCGTGGACACCCGAGAAGGCCTGGACTTTCAGCCGATGGTGGGCAGCCAAGACCTTTGGCGAGGATTATGCCGACGAATTGGCAGAAATCAGGCTCGAACATTATCGTCTGGCTGCTCAGAGCAAGCCGGAAACAGTACGCGAAGTGACATTCAGCATTGGCGAGATGGAACAGCGCATCCAAGACTATCAGAATCTGGAGGCACGTGTCAATGCTATGGAATCCCAGATACCTGTACGTCTCAGAGATGCCTATTTCCAATTGTTCACCTATCCCATAGTGGCCACAGCTCACCAAAACTATAAGCTTTTAGGTGCCAACCTCAGTTTCTGGTACGCAGCCATGGGCAACCGTACCAAGGCTCTGAGCTATGCTTCCCAAGCACGTGTTTCCTATCAGCGTATCACCAGTCTTACAAGCAAGTATAACACAGGCATACAGGGCGGAAAGTGGAAAGGTATGATGAACATGTCGCCCAACGCAAGTAGCACAAGCCAGTTCGGTATGCCTCAGGTTGCATCGTCCTTAGATGTCAACGAAGTTCAGGGCTCTTTACCCGAATACAGCATGCAGACGGTGGATGCTGCCTCGTATACGGACAGCCGTGGTGCATGGACCACCATCAAGAACTTGGGCGTGGGCGGTCAGAGTGTGACGGTCTGGCCCATAGACTACAACACCTATACCACCACCACTGCGCGTACACGTGCTCCATATGTGGAATACACCTTGCCTCTCAAGAAAGGCAATTACCAGATTGTGGTGTGATGCCTCCCCACCTTCCCCATCACCACGGACAACGACCTCGTAGTGGGACTTTCGGTGAATAGTGGCGTCATTAACACCCAGAGCATCACGGCGAATGCAGAAACCAACAAATGGTCGGACAATGTGATGTTTGGATATTCGGAAGCACGATTCCAGTATAATGCCCACTCAGAGCGTGATTACAGAATCCGCATCTATGCCATGAACCCTGCCATTGTCATCAGTCAACTGGCTTACCGACAGACAGATACGGAAGATATGGAGCTGACCAACAAACTCCTGGTGAATGCTGACTTTGAGCAATACATGAGCGGCAACAGCGTCCTGACCAATACTGCTGGTGGCCTGCACAGAGGAGTTCCCTATGGATGGCAACAGGAAGGCATCATCAACGGCAATTCATATGGCATCAGCGATGATGGCAGCATCACCTACAAGGAGGGTAGCTCCGTCTGCTGGTATATGTCAAAGCCCATGCCCGATGACTTCAAGCTCTATCAGACCATTCCTGCCAGCAAACTTGAACCAGGTATCTATGAGGTGGGCTGTATGCTTTTTGTGCACAGTGGTAAGCGCGGCAGTTGCCGATTCTTCGCCAACAACCATTCGCAGTATTATGCACACAAGCAGGATTACGACCAGATACTGAAGAGCGATGAAATAAACAGTTTTGCCGGATATAAGGCGGGTTACAGTACCCATCCCATCCTTCACCCCATGCGCATTGTGCTTGCGGTGAACGAAGGAGAAGACCTTACTGTGGGAATCAAGAGTGGCAATCTGGCCAATGATGGTGCACATACCGATGACACGGGCCGATTCTCCGTTGATCACTTCACCATCCGACGCATAGGTGATCTGCCCGGACAGGAGGGCAACTCTGTGCAGAACATACCTTCCGAACAGCCATCCGACGTTGCTGACAGTCCCATCATCTATAACATGGCAGGTGTGGCTGTGGGCAAGGGCTGGGAAAACCTGGAGCACATGCAGAAGGGTATCTATATCATAGAAGGCAGAAAGGTGCTGAGATAATCTGAACAATAGAACTGATTCATTACCAAATAATTATTAACTTTTCCAAAATTAAAACTTAATGAAAAAACGACTTTTCTCAATGCTCCTGACGGGTCTCATAGGATTCGTGGGAATGTCTGCATGGGCGCAAGACTTGCAGACTGACGAGAATGGTGCCTATCTGATTGGCTCAAAGGCCGACCTGAAGGCTTTCACCGAGTTGGCAGAGTACTACAGCAAGGATGTTGTACTGACTGCCGACATCGATGATGTAGATTTCATGCTTTGTCCCACCGGCAGTGCGTATTCCGGAACATTTGACGGAGCTGGTCACACCATCAACGTGAACCTGACGGGTACTACCACAGCCAATGCACTGTTCTACAATTTTGGTGGTCATGTGAAAAACCTCACCGTTGGGGGTAATATCACTGCATCAGTCAAGAACTCTGCCACCTTTGCTTTCACGGTATGGACAGCAGGTGCCTCGTTTGACAACTGTGTGAGTGTGGCCGAAATCACAAGCCCCATAGGCGGCGACGCTTCCATTGGTGGTTTCGTAGGTTATGCCAAACAGGTTGTGAACATTACCAACTGTACCTTTGCCGGTAAGATTTCTGCCCCCAATGCCACAGGCATAGCTGGTTTCATCGGATGGGCAAGTGGCGCCAGCACCATCACCAATTCTGTGATGGTGGGTGACATCTCTGAGGCATCTACAGCTGACTATCTCTGTTTCCCTCATGGAAGGACAGTCAACACCAACGTATGGATTACAGAGAATGAAATATGCACAGAGTATCCCGATCAGCATTTTACCACTCCCGAACTGCTCAAGAGCGGTGAGATGTGTTATTTGCTGAATGGCGACCAGAGCAACATCAACTGGTACCAGACTTTGGACACTGATGACATGCCTGTTCCCTTCCCCAGCAGCAAGCAGGTGTATGCCGTAGGTGAAGTTCGTTGTGATGGAACTCCTTTAGGCGAACTGACCTATTCGAATGAAAACACTTCCACCGTTCCCAAACATAATGATGTGGATGGCCATTGCACAGTCTGTGGCAACATCATCACCGACCATATTCTGCCCAATGCAGATGGCTATCTGGAGTTGAGAACCGTGGCGGATGTGGAATGGTTTAGCTCCATGGTCAATGAGGCTCATCAGTTAACCATCAAGGGTATGCTGATGAATGATATTGACTACCAAGGCATTGAGAATGCTCATACCCCCATCGGTCCCAATACCACCTATAAGTTCAATGGCGAGTTCGACGGACAGGGACATCGTATTAAGAATATGGTGCTGGACCTGGATCAGAATGTTGTAGGTTTCTTCGGTGCTGTACGTGGCGGAACCGTGATACGTAACCTAATCATCGATGCGAGCTGTTCCATTTCCGGAAACTCCCAGGTAGGTGCTCTGATAGGTCTGGTCCAGACTGATGCAGCTACTCCTCTCTTGGTTGAGAACTGTGTCAACGAAGCCTCTGTAACCGGTACGGGTTCCACTTCCGGTATTATCGGTGCTGGTACCAGCGCCTATCCTGCCATTCAGTTGGTCAACTGCTTGAACAGTGGTGATATCACGGGTAGTCCTGCTACCGCATTCTGCTCCTGGATCAACCGTTCAGGAAGTTCCGTTACAGGCTGTTTGAACACTGGTAATATCATTGGCGCTGACAACTGCGGCAGCAGGTTCGGTGGTGCACTCACTCCTCTGATACGTTACGAACCAGGTACGCTCACCATGACCAACACCTTCGACATCGTTCCTATGGAAGAGAGCTGTCAGGGTCTCTATCAGGAATGGGTTACCGATAATCCTTACGAAGAAGGAGAACTTTGCTATTTGCTCAATGGTAATCAGCAGAACATAGCATGGTATCAGCGTATCGGCACCGATCCCATTCCTGTACCTTATTATATAGAGGGCGGTCATGTATATCTGAATGGTGCCAAGAACTGCGACGGTACTCCTTTGGGCACTGCTACTTATTCCAACAGCGAAACCGACCAGATTCCTCCACATGAGTACAAGAATGGATTCTGTGTCAACTGCTCTGCTCCCCAGGACGACTTTGCTCCCGTGGAGGATGGCTTCTACATGCTGAGTACACCGGCCCATTTGTGGTGGTTCTGTCGTCAGGTCAGCGAGTTTGGCCATATCGACTGGAATGCCAAGATGACAGCCGACCTGAATATGTCAGCTTTCTGCGAACAGTTTGTTCCCGCTGGTTCTTCCACACATCCTTATCGTGGCCATTTCGATGGTCAGGGTCATCAGATAAGCAATCTGGTTGTGACCTCTGATGTGAAGTTCTTCGGCCTCTTTGGTCAACTGGGTACTGGAGCCGTCATCGAGAACCTCCTCCTGGATGAAAGCTGTATTCTGTATGGTACTGACTGTGTAGCCCTTGTAGGTGGTACCGACCAGGTTTCAGGCGAAGTGATTCTTCGCAACCTGGGTAATAAAGGCAATGTATATGCAAGCGGTCAGCAGGCAGCAGGTATCTTCGGTGGTAACAGTGGCAGTAAGACAGCTTTGGTAATCGAGAACTGCTTTAGCACGGGTGTCATCGAGGGAAGTACTCAAAGTGCAGCCCTTGTTGCTTGGGCTGGTAGCAACGGCATAAAAGTGTCCAACTGCTGGAGCTGCAGCGAGGTTGTAGGCAACGACTTTGAAAACATGTACCTGGTTCGTCATGCCAATGCCACCCTTACCAACTGCTACTGTGTATATGGTACACAGTTCCCTTCTATGCCATTCGATGATATCCAGAGTGGCGCACTCTGCTACAAGCTGAATGGTGATCAATCAAGCGTAGCTTGGTATCAGAACCTCGACAACGGTATGGTTGATGATTGTCCCGTGCCCTTCGCCAACGGCCACGCACAAGTTTTCCCCAAAGGAAAGATCTTCTGCGACGGCAGCGTGGACGAGACCACTGTCGTGTATTCTAACAACAATCAGACGGTCATCCCAGACCATGAATTCGAGGATGGCTTCTGCCAGGTTTGCGGTACCGAAGATACTGGCTATACGGGCTTCCTCCCCAATATCATCAATCCTGATTATAACAGCAATGGCAACAACTGGGAAGGTGATGCCCTGAGCATAGCCAATGGCGTGGCTCAGCAGAGCAAGAAGGCATTCGACTCTTATCAGCTTGTCACTGATTTGCAGCCTGGTGTCTACAAGCTCCGTGTGCAGGGCTTTAGCCGTGCAGCTGTTCTGACCGACGAGGCTGTTTATGGCGAAGGACAACTCTCCGACGACCTTCTGCGCAACAGCTATATCTATGCCGAGAGTGATGGCGTGCGCTTCTCTCGTCGCATGATGGACATCACTGCTCAGGCTCAGGACCGTAAGGTGAACGGTGGTAAGGACGAGTTCGAACTTCCCAATCAGAAATATGTGCCCAACTCAGCCGAAGTTGCTGCTGTTTATTTCGCTAAGGGAAAATACTGGAACAAACCTCTCTATCTGGCGGTGACTGCCGACACCATCCGTGTGGGAATTCGCAATTCGTTTGCACAAACAAACAACTGGACCGTTGCGGATCGTTGGCGCCTGGAGTATGTAGGCGACGATGAAGAGGCCTATGCTCTCATAGCCCAGCAGATTGGCGAGGAGGCTCAGGACTTCTCCGAAATAGAGGCTCAGGAAACTCTGAAAGAGGAATATACCGATCTCACAGAATCCGCTTCTGGCCTGTCTGACAAGGACGAAATCCTGGCCGCCTCCGATCGCACAAGCCGTTTGCCCGATTCCATCAGGATAAGTGTGGAAGCTTATGTAGCCTTCAACCAAGCCATCCAGAAGATTATGGATGAATGGAATGACCGTCACGACCTTGTTGGTGATGCTGCCGACCGTCTTGAAACATATCTGTTAGAGGAGGAAGAGCCCAGTGATGTTTATCCCCAGGGAACCTACCTCTACATCAAGACCTATCGCGACCTCTCTCCCGCACAGTTGAGTCAGGAATTGCTTTTCGCTCAGATGCTCTATAGGGAGGCAGTAGGCGAGAGTCTGGCTGCTGGTTCAGATGCCACTCCTATGATTGTAAATCCCAACTTCAATGCCGATGAAGAATGGTATGGTTGGAATTGCGAGCCCTCTGGCAATGGTAGCAACTGGAACGTTCACAGCAATCTGGGCTTCATGGATGTATATCCCGTGGCTGCCGGTTACAACACCACATTTGAGGCTTCTCAGGTAATAGAGGGCCTGCCCAACGGTATTTATGAGCTGACTGCCAACGCCTACTATCGTCCTGGTGCTGATAACGAAGGGGACACAGAAGGACTGGATGTAATCCCTGCCTTCCTCTTCATGAATGACTTCGATACTCCTGTGCTGAGCATCTATGAAGATAAGCTTGACTATGCTGATGCGGTGAACGGACAGAACTGTCGTATCGACACTCAGAACGACCCCGATGCTCCCCATAATGGTGAGGATACTGGCAGCAAGGATATCGACACTGGTTATGGCTACGTGCCCACCAACGCCGTCACTGCAAGCTTCGCCTTTAAGGGCGGTCGCTACCTTCAGAAGGCTTACGCTGTGGTCACTGATGGTAAGTTGCGCCTCGGTATCAAGAACACAGGCAATCCCTGGCACAACAAGAACCTGACCATGTTCGGTGGCTTTAAGCTTCGCTATCAAGGCAACGATGCTACCACCATCCAGCAGATTCTCGAGCAGTACTCAAACCGCAATGAGAAGATGGCTCGTCAGCGTAAGTATAAGGAATATTACTATTACGTGGAGCACTACAACAACATCAACTCATTGATTGCACAGGCTCAGAGTAGCTGTAACATCGATGAGCAGTTGAGCCTCATAGGCCAGATCAACGAAGAGTTCAAGGCCACTCTCAGGAGTGCAGATATCTATAAGCAGATATATGATATCAACAACTTCATCACCCACATCGCAAGTGGTCTGAGAGACGAAGACACCATGGAGCAGACGTTCAGAATCGTCGAAGAACTGTCTGATGCCCTTTACTTTGGTAGTTATTCTGACGAGGAGGCTCAGGCCAAAATCGACGAACTGATGGAGAATCCCTTGGTAGGTGGTGTCATCTATGTGCAGGGTGACCTCTACGATGAAGAGAGCCCCAATGGCGAATGGCCATACGCACAGACCTGCACCCTCTATCCTCTCTACCAGAATGCCGATGGCCTGTGGACAGGTACTGTGACCTTGCAGGATCGCAGCCGTCGCATTAAGGGCCAGCAGAGAGCCGGATTCT
>SAMEA3663036__coassemble_443_pt1 | contig 19579 bp, 19 predicted proteins | sample SAMEA3663036__metabat2_high_PE_022 | metagenome-assembled genome bin SAMEA3663036 (sample SAMEA3663036) | pig gut metagenome | biome: pig gut; feature: pig-associated habitat; material: faeces | place: France | collected 2012
CAACTGACTTTACAAATAAGACTCAAAGTAGTCAACCTTTTCCGTTAAACTACATTGCCTCAAACCAAACACAGCATGAAATGATGATATCATGCCATGAAATGATGATATCATGGCATGAAATGATGGTATCATGGCATAAAATGACGATTCTTATGTCAGGGAACACCTATTCTTTTTGGGAATCCCTTCCCCCATGTTTTTCCTGCTAATCCCATACTTCCCCACGACATGAGACGTAGGTACAAACCTGACATGAGGGATGCGTCTTCCCATGGACAGACTTCAGCGAAGAAGCAACAGGGATCAATATTTACGGAAGACAAGGGTCAGCGTATCGGCGCTTGAGAGTACCAGGCGGTCTTCATTAAGCACCTGTATACGGAATCTGCCATCGGCAGGTACGCCAAAGCGAGACAAATCGGACAGGCTCACAAGGCTGTCCTTGGCCGAATAGAGTGTGGGATGATAGATGACCAGGCTATCAGGGGTGTGGGTGAAGTAGCATTGGTAATAGTCGCCTTGGTCATGATAATCCCTTAGGCGGATAAGCTGCAACTGCACACTATAGAAGATTCTGCTTCGCTTGTCCTTCACCACCTGGTTTTCCGCATCTCGCCATTCCAGCATCTGCCACATTCCCCCTAAGTCACCATTCCTGTCACGTTTGTTCTCACAGGAGCAAAGAGAAAGGCTCAGCATGGCCGCGATGATGAGCAAACGCCTTGTATGCAAGGCAGGGAGGGAGAAATGCAGAGGGGATTTCATGATTACTTCTTATTAATAATACCTTGGTAGGCAAAGGTGAGCATTCCGCCATGGCTTCTGCCCAGGAGCGAACCTCCATTGAAGCCGTAGGCTCCTGATATGCTCAGCGAGGGCAGGAACTTGGGGCGCCAAGTAAGTTCACAGAGCAGATAATGGGCATGTAGGGGGTCAAGGGAGGGAACGTGATATGTGCCCAGGGTACGCAGAGTGGAGTAAAGCACTCTCCAGTCCAGCCACTCCGCTGGTTGGCCCTTCAGACCCATATGGTGAGCATTCACACGATTATAATAGCAGTATATGCGATCATCGGAGTTGTATATGGGTGAGAGCAGAAGAGGATTGCCCATGGTGAAGCCTGCATGCTGCCAACTGCCATAGATGTGATGGTTGTAATATTCGTCCAGTCCACTTATCTGTACGGGCAGATTCTCTCGGGCATCGTGATAGACGGGACCGCTCTGGTCCATGGTACCAAGATGTTCGTACAGGACAGAGGAAAGGAAGGGATTGCGCGGAAGGTGGATTTGCAGACCTATCAGATAATCCTTCCACCCATATTGCCAGAACATCTGGCTCTCGTCCTCAAAGAAGTGCTCCAGATAGGCGGAAGCGCTCCATCCGTGGCCCTTCCAGTTGGCCTTAAAATGCCAGGAGCCCAACTGATTGCCCTCCGAATTGGCAAAGTCTCCATCATCCACATCACTTCCCCCAGGGATAATGGCATGCCAAATGCTGCTGAAGCCATTGAAGAGCTTACGATGGGAGGAGAGCGAGGATTCGTCATCGGCTCTCTGACCCATATTCCAACCTTCACCTCCAAACTGGCTTGCCATCTCCAGTCCGCCAGTCAGGGTGAGAGGAAACTTGTCCTCGTTACCTATTCTGAGCAGCAGCTCCTTGCTGTGATAGAGCGAACCGCAAGTGTAGATGAGTCCCTGAGCTCCGGCTGTGGACCGTTGCCACTTATTGTCGGTATAGGCACCCATAGCGAAATGTGCCTTCAGGGAGAACCAATTACGTGTACCTGGCACAGCCCAGAAATGAGGTAGCTCCAAGCGGACTTGTGGAATGGGGCGGGCATTGATGCCTGCGGTCATCGCTCCACAACTGAGCAGGTCGTCGGCCAATTCCAGAGGACGCTCCTTCTGTCCTACACTCAGCCGGAGCATCTTCCATTCCACCTCTGCATAGAGTTGCTGCAGTATAAGGTGGCTGTTCATACCTGCTGCCACAGCAAAGTCTGCTCCATACCCTATCCGCCAGTTTCGGGCACTGTCGGTCTGAACATTCCTCTCCAGGGATGCTCTCAGCAGAAAGCTCTCGGTATGTGGTGTGGAGAGTCCGTACTTGTTGGCAGTAAACCAGAAGGGGGCATATGCTCCACTGGATGCCGTTCCGCTCATGCTGGCACCGTAATGCACATTCTCGCCCAGTCGGCTAACCTGAGCCAACGTGGTCAAGGGGAACAGACACAACAGGAATGCAAGCCTCTTCATGTCTTATTTCTCCATGTGTCCTCCATCATGAGACGAGTGGGAACCATAATGACCATACACGCCATAGTGACCATAATGACCATAATGACCATACTTGCCATACTTACTATACTTACCATAGCCATAATAATATCCATACTTGCGCTTCTTCAAGTCAATGCCGTTGAGTACGAGAGTAATCTTAGGCATCTTGTTGTCATGATGCAAAGCATTGATAAGTTGGAAATTATTACGGGGTGAATAGTCTGCACGACAAACCATGATGGTCATATCAGCCACACGTGCTGCTGAGAGAGTATCGCTCACCAGCCCCACGGGAGGCGTATCCACGATGACATAATCATAATGCTCACGAAGGAGTGCTATGGCATGGTCCAACTGTTCGCGTGAAATGAGTTCACCTGGATTGGGCGGGATGACACCTGCAGGGAGAACATCCAGGTTAGGATTGAGCACAGCATGATGAATCTGCTTGTCGAGATCTTGGAAGTCTCCCGAGTCGCTGGAGAGGAATGTGGTGATTCCCCTATGATCGGACGACAGGCCGAAGAGTTTTACCAGAAGGGGCTTACGGATATCCAAGCCAACGATAATGACACGCTTGCCCAAAAGGGCGAGAGACATGGCCAGGTTGGTGGAGATAAAGGTCTTTCCCTCTCCGGGAATACAACTGGTACAGGCTATGACGTTCTCCTTCTCGGAAAGAACAAATCGCAGATTGGTTCGAAGTCCGCGGAAGGCCTCTTCCATCATATCATTGGAGTTCTCCCTCACCGCCAGCGACAATTCACCGTCAAGTGACTTGGGAGCCAGTGGGATATCGGCCAGGACAGGAATCTTGGTCAGCATCTCCACATCCTCACGTCCTTCTATTCTGTATCTGAGCAGGCCCAGTAAGTATATCAGCCCCACGGGGAAGCACAGTCCCAGTACCAGTGCACCCAGCAAGATAACCTTGGTCTTGGGAGACACTTGTCCAGTGCTTCGGGGATCGTCTATCACTCGAGCCTTGGCAGCAGTACTGTTCAGGGATATATAGTTCTCCTCACGCTTCTGCAGAAGCATCAGATAGAGTTCCACCTTTATCTCCTGCTGGCGGATGATATTGTTCAGACTACGCTCCTGAGTGGGCGCCTCACCCACTCTTCTGCTGAAGAGATTATACTGGTCTTCTGCGCTGCGCTTCTGCGTCAGTATGTTTTCACGCACACTCTTCAAGCTGAGACGTATCGTTGGCCACATCTCCTCCAGTTGGGCAGTAAGACGTTTCACATAAGGGTTTTCCGGACTGGATGATTTGAGCAAACGGTTGCGCTGAAGCACATAATCATTATACTTGTTCAGCAGGTTACTCATGTCCGCATCCTTGAGTCCGAGATTGGAAGGAACCACATTGAAAGCATTTCGGGGATCGTCCACATAGTCAAGCAATGCTGTTACCAGATTGAGCTGTGTCTCCAGTTCCACCTGTTCCTTCTGATACTCTGTCAGTTTGTTCAGAGCGTTGCTTGCATCGTTGGTCAGATTGATCAGTTCGTTCTTCTTCTTGTATGATTCCAGATTAGACTCCGTGGCATCCAGTTCTTCCCTGATGGCGCTTATGCGGTTCTTGAGGAATTCCTCTGTCTTGAGAGCAACCTCATTCTTGTCCTCATTGGCATCCTCATTGTAACTGCGGAAGAGTTCGTTCAGATAGTCAATGGCACGCTCTGGCTGGGTATCCAGATAATTGAGTACAGCCACAGTGGTGGTCTTGCTGGAGGCAGAGACTGAGAGACGAGACCCATAGGCTTTGGCTGCATATTCCAAAGGCATAATGGTGGCATACATGGTCTGCTTGGGAAGCTCCGCTCCCACTCCTGGATTGCGCTGCAGAGTGATGGTCCCTACGGGTGTATTGAATGACCCTGGCAGTTCCTTCACGCTGCGTTCAAAGAGGATAGGCTCTTTGGACCTGGGTACATAGATCCCTCCCGCCACATGGACTCCGTCACCCTGGCGGTCTATCTTCAGTTGTATCAGAGAATGCAAGTCCACAAGCTGATTCTCCGGCATATCCACGATGTAGGGGTTATTCTTGTAGAGTTCATGATTGCGCAAGCGGCCGTCCAGTTCGTAACTGACATAGAGTTTCAACGACTTGATCACGCGCTGACTGATATTCGAACTGGTCAGGATTTCCAATTCATTGTCAAAGCCATTGGAGTTTGATATCACGCCCATACTCTCCAGAGCCAACTGCCCGCCACGATACATACGTGATCTCGAATCCTCATCCTTGACCAGAATCTTCATGTTAGAAGCATACACAGGACGTGTATACTTCAAATAACTGAATGCAGCACCAAGGGCCACTATCGTGGACAACACTATCCAATACCAATGGAGGACAACTATCTTCCACAGGGCAGCCAGATTAAACCCACGGTGTTCTTCTTCTCTGTTCTCTTCGTTAGCAATGAAATCGGACATATCTGATGTTTGGAATACTATTTATTAATAATTACTTTGGAAAGACAAAGGTACCCAATAAATAGAACATCACAAGATAACGGCCCGTTTTTTTTGCCCTATTTTAGCAATTTAGGGACCTTTCTCCCCTATATATGAAATAAGTATTGTAAATTTGCCCAATAAACTTCCTGTCGGGCATATCACCCGACGAGCATGTGCAGGATTGCACCGTACAATATAAAATTGGAATGAGCAACAAACATTTTGAGAATTCCGTATCTTCCCAAATCGTAGTCAATGTGATGGACATTGCGCTTCTCTGTGTCTGCGGCTTTCTGGCCCTCACGGTATCCAGACACTTTGGCCATCCTGGCATGACATTCAGCCTCACCCAACGCCATCTGGCAGTCTACATCCTGTGTTACATCCCCATTGCTGTCCTGTTTGCACCCATTGCTCTGCGCCGGGTATCCAGTACGGACAGGATTGCGGGTAACACGTTCCATACTTCCACCCTTCATTTCATAGTCTTCCTCTCTGTCATAGGCCTGCTCCGAATGGCTTACCTTCCGTACGTCTTCCTCCTGACTCTATACCTGGCATCATTCATCCTTCTGTTTCTTGAACGTCTGACTATCTACACATACGTTTCCAGCCGACGGAAAAGAGGTGCCAATCAGGCAAGAGTAATTCTGGTGGGAAACGGGGCTGAGATGCGCGAACTGTACCATGACCTCAAGGAGCAGACTTGTGGACTGACGGTGGAAGGACTCTTTGCCATGCCCTCCAACGAGGAGATGCCCCAGGACGTCATCCTGAGGGGAGAACCGGCACACACACTCGATTATCTGAGAGAAAACGGACAGCATACTGATGCTGTGTATTGCTCCATGTCTTCGCTCACTCAGACGGAGTCTCAGGAACTGTATGCCTTCTGTGAGAGCCATCACATCCATTTCTATATGGTGCCTGTATTTGCCAGCCTCACACGCAGGCACATGGTACTGAGTCAGATAGGTTCTTCATTCGTCCTCTCACCCAGGGAGGAACCTCTGAGCAAGATGGGCTACCGATTCATCAAGCGTATCACGGACATCATCGTCAGCGGCATCGTCCTCCTTACGCTGTTCCCCATCCTCTATACCATCATAGCCATCATCATCAAATGCAAAAGTCCCGGGCCTGTACTGTCAAGGCAGAAACGCTGTGGACTGAATGGGGAAGCATTCCATTGCCTTCTGTTCCGCACAGAGCATCTTCATCCCGAAGGCGATGACATGCCTGGTGCAGAGAGCGGCGTGCATCACTTTCCCTTTGGAGAATGGTTGTGCAAATCGCATATCAGCAAACTGCCTCTCTTCATCAACGTCCTGTTTAGCGACTTGTCCTTGGTGGGACCGCGTCCTCACCTCCCTGCTTATGCCGAAGAGTATAGCAGGATAGCAGACCAGTATTTGGTACGCCATTGGGCAAAGCCAGGCATCACAGGCTGGGAACAGATACAGAGTTTCCGCCCTGAGAGACGGTACGACGACCCACTGGAGAATCGTGTACATGCCGATATATGGTATATGGAGAACTGGAGCTTCTGGCTGGATATCCGCATCCTCATCTCCACCCTGTTCCATGTCCTCTTCCACAGGGATAAGGGAATGTAACTTTAGGCACTACCGCCTGTAACAGACAGGCAACACATAATATATTTATATCAAGATTACGAAATGTCAATATTCAGTAAACTATTCGGCCGTAAGAAAGAGACCGAAAACATAGTGGGTGGCATGGAAGATTTCATGCTGCTCATACGTGTTTATTATCAGTCCAGCATGGCTGCCCAGTTGGGAATCAATAACCTGGGCGCATTGCCCGACCTGCGCATCTTCAAGCAAACCTATCACGTAGCCACCGTCAACAATAAGTTGGGACAGGGAGAGAAGAAATATTGCCGACGCATGATGCAGGACATCTATCACATCTCCGACGACTTCTTCAAGGAGATAGACGCAAGCATGAAGAAGCATTGCCGCAAGTTGCAGGATGTACAGCCTTACATGGCTGCCTTCCAAGGCTTCAGCCAGGATCTCATGATGCTCATGAGCAATCTCATGCAATGGAAATTTCGATTGCCACGATTCCTAAGTAAGGCCATGCGCGAAATGGTGGCTAAGCAGGTACACCAGGTACTCACACGCGTGGACTGGAAAGACGAAGGCGTACGCAAGGCATGTGTATCCATACGCAAATACCAGTCTATGCTGGGCTATAGCGAGCAGTGGATGACAGAATATGTACACACACTCGTCATGCTGGCCAAGAAGGAGCCACGCAAAAACTCAGAGGAATAACTTGTGAAGCCCAGAAAAAAAGGCTAACTTTGTCCCAAAGGAGCATCCGTAAGACATGAACGCAGAGATGAATAACCTGCTGATGAGGGTTGAGACCAGAGTACGGCAACTCATCCTCAAGCACAGAGAACTCCAGGCAGAAAAGAAAAGGCTGGAGGAGAAGATAACTGCGCTCCATCAGGAAATAGACAGCCTGGAAGAGAAAAACCGTTTGCTCCAGAGGCAATATGACCATCTGAAGATGGCCAAGTACATTGACATGGCCGACAGCAGCACGAAAGACCTGCGAGGCCAAATAAGGAAAATGGTGCGAGACATTGACCAGTGTGTGGCATTATTAAAAGCAGAATGACAGCATGACAAGCGACACATTATCAATAACTATCCATTTCGGCACTATGAGCATCCCCCTGAATATCCCCAGGGATCAGGAATATGCTTACAGGCAAGCCGAGAAACTAATCAAGGAAAGATACGGCTTCTATACAAGCAAGTATCCCGGACAGAGCGAGAATATGTATCTGATTATGACCATGGTGGACATGGCCGTACAAGCCAAACAGAAAGAACTCGCACTGGATACCGCTCCCATAGCCGAAAGACTAATGCCCTTGATTGGAGAATTGGAGTCCGCACTCAGTTCCGAACAGTAATTGCTTGGCTGCAATGGTTGTGAACCGAGAGAAAGAATAGACCCCAATAATAAATAATAACTGTATAAACAAATGGAAATAATTATCGGATTGACGGCTGGCCTGGTACTCTTCCTGGTACTGGTAGCCGTATGGTACTTCCTCATCATACCATCCAAACGAGCTACCCTGATACGGGAAGCCAAGGAGACGGCTGAGAGGGAAGCTGAAATGATCAAGCAAAAGAAACTCCTGGAAGTGAAGGATAAATTCCTGAGCAAAAAGGCAGAGCTGGAAAAAGAGGTGCGCCAACGCAACCAGCAGATTCAGCAAGCGGAGAACAGAGCAAAGCAGCGTGAGCTCACCCTGAATCAGAAACAGGATGAACTGACTCGACGCAAGCAGGAGACGGAATCACTCAGGCAGAGAGTGGAGACCCAGCAGGCTCTGCTGCAAAAGAGGGAGGAAGAACTGGAAGAGCGCAAGAACAACCTCCTGGAACAAGAGAGGACCAAGCTGGAGGAAATATCTGGCATCAGCGCCGAAGAGGCTAAAGAACGACTGGTGGAATCCCTCAAGGACGAAGCCAAGACAAATGCTCAAGCCTACATCAATGAGATTATGGATGATGCCAAGATGACGGCCAACAAGGAGGCCAAGCGCATCATCATCCAGACTATCCAGAGGGTGGCCACCGAGACATCCGTGGAAAACAGCGTCACCGTATTCCATATTGACAATGATGAAGTCAAAGGACGTATCATCGGACGAGAAGGAAGAAACATACGGGCACTGGAGGCAGCCACTGGAGTGGAAATAGTGGTAGATGACACACCCGAAGCCATCGTAATAAGCGCCTTCGACCCTGTACGCAGAGAAATATGCCGCCTGGCTATGCACCAACTGGTGGCCGATGGCAGAATACATCCTGCACGTATCGAAGAGGTGGTGGCAAAGGTGAAAAAACAGGTAGAAGAGGAAATCATCGAGACTGGCAAGCGCACCACCATCGACCTGGGTGTGCATGGCCTACATCCCGAACTCATCCGCATCATCGGTAAGATGAAATACCGCAGCAGCTATGGACAGAACCTGCTGCAGCATGCACGGGAGACTGCCAACCTGTGTGCAGTAATGGCAAGCGAACTGGGACTGAACCCCAAGAAAGCCAAACGTGCGGGCCTGCTGCATGACATCGGTAAAGTTCCCGACGAAGAGCCCGAACTGCCCCATGCTCTCTATGGTGCCAAACTGGCTGAGAAATACAAGGAGAAGGCCGACATCTGCAATGCCATCGGCGCTCACCACGACGAGATGGAGATGACCACTCTGCTGGCACCCATAGTACAGGTTTGTGATGCCATCAGCGGAGCACGTCCTGGAGCACGCCGAGAGATAGTGGAAGCATACATCAAGCGTCTGAAGGACCTGGAGAACATCGCCATGAGTTATCCTGGTGTGGTAAAGACGTACGCTATACAGGCAGGACGCGAACTGCGTGTCATCGTGGGAGCAGACAAGATAGACGACAAGCAGACCGAAGAGTTGAGCAACGAGATTGCTACAAAGATTCAGAACGAGATGACTTATCCTGGACAAGTCAAGATTACCGTCATCCGCGAAACACGTTCTGTATCATACGCCAAATAAGGAACATACCCCTCTCTCTCTGAGAGACTGATTATACCCTGCGGGAAGCATACTGGCCAAGGCTTGTGCTTCCCGCATTTGCATCCATCCCCACATCTCCCATTCTATACCGCAAACGCCATCCCCCACCAGATAAGCAATCGCCGAACACAAAACTGAGCCTGCTTATCCTTTACGAAGCAGGGGGGAGGAGGATACACGGATTCTCTGCAGATGCCTTATGTACATTGGGCACATCTGCTCAGCAAGAGGGAGAGAAAGAGATGTGATACGTTACACGAAGAAGGATGAGGGAGAATGACATTCCTCCCATGTACGTGTTCGCGCGCGCGTTATATATATATAATGAGTATTCTGGAAATCGGGACTCCCTTATAGTCCTTCCATGCCCTCAGTTCTTGTTCATCAGAACTGCCACCACTTCTTCTTGGGCATCGACATGGAGCTATAATCATCCTCACGCAGGATTTCCTCGTAAGTCTTGTGCTCCGATATCATACGGTAGATAGTACCCCAGTCGGGGAGGCCTCCCACGCTGCGATCATCAATCCATATGTCCGCTTTCAGTTTTCTGCTGTAATGACGGTTCTTCTCCACATCCTCCTCGGGATAATCCTTGTTCACAGCATAAAACTCTATGCCCCTCTGGCGACACCACTCCACAGCCTCTTCCAGAAGTTCACCTTCACGCACCGTCCAGAGTATCAGTTTATGACGGTCCTTGATAAGCATTTTCAATGTCTGCACAGCAAAAGGGATTTCTGCACCTATCTTTGGATAACGCTCTTCCACAATGGTTCCGTCGAAGTCTACTGCAATGGTCATGTCTGATATCGTATGATGTGATCTTTGGTGCAAAGTTAATGGTTTTTCTCAAGCAAAATACGTCCCTGCAGGACAAACTTTGCTATTAGGTGGGCAGAAGAACGTTCATCATCCAAGAAGCCTCTCCACTTCAGCACAACCACTTCCAAGAAAAATCTGTCCAGTAAGCAATGCTATGTGCCGTAAATTTTGCAATTTTGCAGAGAGAATATGCAAGCACACAAGTAATAACGGCACATTACACACAAGACAAGCTATGATTATCGAGGAAATACTGAAATTCAACCGCGAGTTTGTGGAGAAGAAACGCTACGAGAAATTCCTGACCAGCAAATATCCCGACAAGAAACTGGCCATCCTCTCATGCATGGACACACGCCTGACCGAGTTACTACCCGCAGCATTGGGTCTGCGCAACGGTGATGCCAAACTCATCAAGAACGCAGGCGGACTGGTCATCAGTCCGTTTGACTCCGCCATGCGTAGCCTTTTGGTGGCCATCTACGAACTGGGCGTACAGGAGATTATGGTGATTGCACACTCCAACTGCGGAGCATGCCACATGAACGGAGCACAGATGAAGCAGCTGATGGTGGAACGTGGGATACGCCAGGACGTCATTGACACCATCGGACTCTGTGGCATCGACCTTGACCACTGGCTGGAAGGATTCCATGATACCGAGGATTCCGTACGCAATACCGTAAACACCATCCGCCATCATCCCCTGGTCCCCCACTACGTCAACCTGCATGGATACATCATTGATTCCCAAACAGGTGAGCTGACAGAGGTGAAATGACATGCAGAAGGCAAAAAAGGCATATTCAGTCACGTCTAACAGAAATTGCATAGGCCCACGCCTCCGAATGTGAGAGAAAAGTCTTATCTTTGCCAAACCATAACAACAAATGCATTTCAATGAAGAGGATATTTGCCTTGACACCCCTCATCGGCCTCATCCTGCTGATGACCAGTTGCGTGTCAACGAAAAAGATTGTATACTTCCAAGGGTCTGATTCTATTTTCTCACAGGCTCAGGACATCATGCAACAGTATGAGATGAAGCTCAAGCCTGCCGATCAGATACTCATCAAACTCACTTGCAGCGAACCCGAGCTGCTCAACGTCTTTGCACAGGACGTGGTGATGGGTACTGCAGGATCATCCATCAGCACCAATATCACCAACCAAGGGAACATGACCAATGCTTATGCCTACACGGTGACCAACGACGGATACATCATCCTCCCAGCTGTGGGCAAAGTGAAAGTGGAGGGAATGACTACCGACGAAACGGCCAAGCGCATAGAAGAGAGCATCCAGGAGAAGAATCTCATCAAGGATCCTGGAGTGACTGTGCGCCTGCTCAACGGACGTGTGGCCGTGATAGGAGCCGTGAAGACTCCACAGGTAGTAAACCTTACCAGCGAGCGCAATACCATCCTGGATGTACTGGCAAAGTGTGGTGATGTGGACGACACAGGTCTGCGACAGAAGGTGTGTCTGTACAGAGAGGAGAATGGGAAACGAATCATGTACCGTCTGGACCTCACCCGCGCAGATATCTTCAGCAGTCCAGCCTACTATGTACAGCAGAATGACATGATATATGTGGAGCCCAACAAGAGCAAGAACATCCGTAACAGCGCCTTCTACACCTTCCTGGGAGTGGCAGGAGGAAGCATCTTCAGTCTGGCTTCCGTGGCCATCTCTGTGATTGCCCTCACCAAAAGATAATCACTTCATCCCACTCCTGAGGTTCCATAGAGATACTCGAAATATCAAACCCATAAAGCCACTGGCCTTCGCTCAAGGAGCGGAGGCCATTCTTTCTATAATAAAGGGAGGGAGTGCCCATAAGCATCACACACTGGTGAAGTCCCGAAGGGTTGGAAGGAAGAGCAAACAGGCTCTGCCACTTGGCGGTGGACAACTCCACAGGAATACAGCGTGACACATCTGTACACAGAGAATCGGCACTCAGTAGCAAACTGGTGTGAGATGCATTCTCAAGAGTAAAACTGGCATTGTCCAAGGAACGATAAGCCGACCCTACGGCATATCCTATCACCCACACGGCTCCCAAGGCATTGGATACATTCCCTTCCTGCACATCCCTCACGGTAAAAGGATACTCAAAGGTCCCTTCTCCTGTACCACGCGGAAGCACATGCGCAGGAGTCTCTCTGCCATCCTCTTCATCCTCAAGTATTTGCTTCTGGCACGAAGAAAACGGCAGGGCCATACATACCATCAGGAATATGCACTCAATCCTCCTCGGTGAAAGCATCAAGGATACGCCTGCAGATACGCGGGAAATTATACTTATAATACAAGGCATCCAACCACGCATATAGGTACACAAGCGCCACAAAGGACAGCCAAATGCACAACACGATTATACAATTTGACATTTTTCTAACATTTTGCATTACAAAGTTACATGTTTTGTTGCAAAATAAGAAAATATTTATATAACTTTACATATAGTTTTTATTAGTTCTCAACTTTAAATAACTATAATAAACATGAAAACAAACATTTATTTCCGAAGTATCATGGGCATGCTGAGCTTCCTATCTGTGATGCTATGTGCATGCAGCAATGAAACAAGCACCATCCCAGAGGAGGAAGGGAACAGCAAGACCTTTACCTTCCAAGTTATCAATTACATGCAGTATGCCATGGACGAAGGCACACGTGCTGCCATTGCCCCCAGCAAAAGCGAGAGAATCCAGCATCTGGCATTGGGTATCTTTGATGCAACTACCAATACATTAGTAGCTCCCGTTCAGATACAGAACAAAGAAGACCAGGGCTACGGCTCCTTTACTGCCAAGCTCAATTACGGAACATACCGACTGGTATTCTTAGGGTATGGCGGCAGCAATTCTATCCTGAAAATGGAGAACCCTGAGGAAATAAGTTTTGAGAATAACACTCTGCCTCAAACTTTCTTGAATTCGTTTGAGTTTACAGTAGATCCTAACACCCAAGCAACAACCAATATCGTACTTAAGCGCGTGGTGTCAGGCTTCGAATTGACCATGGCAGATGCCATCTCAAGCAGAACCTCTGGCATCAAGATTAAATCCACAGGAGGAGGCATGGTTCTCAATGCAAAAACAGGATTGGCCAAGGCTTCCACAGGACGAGAAAACACTATTGACATACCAGAAAGTTACCATGGGTTGACTGGCAAGAGTGTTATCTTCTACCTCTTCCTTCCCGACACCGAAGAAGTCATGGATATCCAGGCATCTGCTGTGGACGAAAATGGAGAGGCATTTATTGAGCGCACCTTCGCAAAGGTACCTATGAAGATAAACACCTTAACCATTTATCAAGGTAATTTCTTTGCTGATTCTCCTTATGGTTTCAGCATCACCATGGAGGACGACTGGGGCGAAGAGGTGACGAATCTCTTCTGACATTCCCCTCCACAATCAATATGGGCTCCCAACTTCCACGGCACGAATGCAGGAAATTGGGAGCCCTGGTTTTTCCACGGGATGTTATTCCCGCCCTGCCTCTGCGGCCCTATCCTGTTCCAGCATGGCCACTATCCTGTCGCTCTTGCCTGTCACCACCTTACGGCAAAACATCTTGCCACTCTCGCGCAGGCGGCTGTGGTCTTCCTCTGTCATCACATGGATAAAGCCACTATAATCAATAAAATGAAGAGGAGTAAGGAGTTCCAGTCCTGGGTACTTGCCCTCGGTGAGTATACAGCGCTGACGCCAGAGAGGATGATTGAAGGCAATGGTCTGAATCAAAGTCTCGGCAGGACAGAAACTGTTTCTGAAATAATGCAGGAGCTCAGCATTATGATCATACTGGTCCAGGATGTATTCAGCCAGATGCTGAGAGATACACCACCAGGCACTTCCCTTATAGAGTTGCCATTCATTTCCCTGAACAGAAAAATGCAACGGCTTCCGGTAACCCGTGAGGCGCAATAATTTACGCATGAGGATACCCACGCGCACATGTCGACAGAAAGGACGTGCCACCGTGTAAGTTTCTCTCTGCCAGGCATCCAGAAGGACAGTATCCATACAGTATCCCTGCAGGATCTCCCGATCTCCCTGCTGTTCAAGCCAGTTTACAATGCGGGCATTACTCCACATGGGATAATCCATCCCGCTCAAGAAAAATATGCGGTCAAACTGCCGAGGGAATGTAACTGCCGCACGGATAAGGTTCATCTGATACTGCACCTCACGCATGGTTCCCCATCGCACATCCACACGCTCACTTATATAATGAACGCGAGGCAACTGCAGGCAAGTGGTAAACTGCTCCAAAGGACTTTTGGAGTCGATATGAATGAAGAACTCGGCATCGGGATGCAATGCAAGTACCAACCGCCGCAACTGTGCAGGATCGGTATGGGCTGATATCAAATAGGCTATATTCATGGAACAGAGATTTCTACATGAAGATTCAGAACGAATGATGGCGATGAAGCAGATAATCCACCGACTCTCGCATAATACGTGCGCCACTTATCCATATGGCCGTGACATAGAAGACCGCAGCCAGCACCACCTTGGCCACCAGAAGAAGCCACAAGGACTCTATCGGACGTGTAATCCACCAGGTGAGAGCCATACATGCTGCACTCAGAAGCAGGAAAGGAAGCACATCGGAGAGAGCCTCCCACAGGCGTAAGCCTATCAGTCTGTATGCGAAATATTGCCACACGAAAAGCCAAGCCACATTGATGCCTATGAAGTAGAACACCATCACATACAGTCCGTAGGAATGCAGCAGCACCAGTCCCAGAAGAATCAGGCTGCTGAGTGCCATCGTGGAATACATGTTGATGTTACTCCTGCCCTGGCTGATGACCATCTGCCCGTATAGCGTGAGAAGAGGAAATACAGCCCCATAGATACTCAGCAAGGAGAGCAGATAAGCACTCTCCTCCCACTTGGGGCCCGTAAATATGAGAAGAAACTCCCTGGAGATGAGTCCTATACCGAACATGCAAGGGAAGGAGACAAAGGATACGAATCGGAGCATCTTGCGAAAGACCTGACGGCTGCGCTCCCTATTGTCACGTACCTGAGCCATCACAGGCTGTGCCACGCCAGTAAGCATGCCGTTGATGGAGCTGGAACACATGTCGTCCCATTTACGCGCATTTCCATACACACCCGCCGAGTGTGCTCCATAGAATTTTCCAAGGAGGAAACTGAAGGCATTGCTGCTAAGCGTATTCACCACATTCGTGAGCAAGAGCCTGCTGCTGAAGCCAAACATCTGCCAGGCAGGACGAAGGTCGATATGCAGAGAGGGACGCCATGGCGAGTAATACCAGTTCATCAGCACCATACAGGAGACAAAAAGCAGACTCTGAGTGGCGAGCCCCCAGAAGGCATATCCAAGCCAAGCCATCAGGATGCCCACCACATTGGAGACCACCAGGCTGACGATGGCTATGATGCACGTCTGCTTGTTCATCATATTGCGGAAAAGCCAAGCACGCTGCACGGTTCCGAAACTTGTGATGAAGAAACCCAGAAACATGTATCTGCTCAGCCAGAGCAAGTCAGCATCATGATAGAAATCAGCTATGAGGGGAGCGCACAGGTAGAGCAAGAGATAGAGTGAGCCACCCATCATGATGTTGAACCAGAACACAGCATTGTAATCCCTATGGGTGGGATTCTTGAGATTGCACAGAGCAGCCATAAAACCGCTCTCCTGCAAGGTACTGGCCAGGTTGGCAAAGACGGTGAGCATGGCTATCTTGCCATAATCGCTCGGAGAGAGCAAGCGCAGCAGGAAGATACCGAAGAGGGCACCCAACACCTGTACAGCACCATTGTTGAGTCCTCCCCACAGAAAACCTCTTGCAGCCTTCTCCTTTAGTCCGCCTGCCATATCAGGATGTTACTCAACCGTACTTCCGCCCTTGACATCACCCAGCGTGGTGGTCACGCTCAGATTACCATCATAGTTGACCGCACTGAGTATCATGCCATGACTCTCCTCACCCATAATCTTACGAGGAGCCAGATTGGCTATGAAGAGCACACGTGTGCCCACCAGCTGCTCGGGTTCGTACCACTGGGCTATACCACTGAGGATGATACGGTCCTGCCCGCTGCCATCATCGAGTGTGAAGCGCAGGAGCTTCTTGCTCTTCTTCAACTTCTCGCACGCCTTCACGATACCCACCCTGATGTCCAGCTTCAGGAAATCCTCAAACTGGATGAGCTCCTTCACGGGCTGAGCCTTATAGGATGCCTCCTCATTGGCCTTGATGGTGTCCTGCAGTTTCTTCATCTGGAGCTCTATGGCCTCATCCTCCACCTTGGTGAAGAGCAGTTCTGGCTTGGGAAGAACCTTACCAGGAGCCAGGAGATCTGTCTTGCCCAGATCTTCCCAACTGAACTCAGGCATATCTATCATGGCACGCAACTTCTCGCTGCTGAAGGGCAGGAAGGGCTCAAAGGCAATAGCCAGATTGGCGGTCAGCTGCAGGCTGATGTAAATAATCGTCTTGACACGCTCGGGGTCGGTCTTCACCACCTTCCAGGGCTCACTATCGGCGATATACTTGTTGCCTATGCGAGCCAGGTTCATAGCCTCCTTTTGAGCATCGCGGAACTTAAAGGCCTCCAGCAGAGCCTCCAGCTTCTCCTTCACTCCACGGAACTCATCCAGAGTCTGCTGGTCATAATCCGTCAGGCTTCCAGGCACAGGCACCTCACCGTCATAATACTTCTGCGTGAGCTGGAGGGCACGATTGACAAAGTTGCCATATACGGCCACCAGTTCATTGTTGCAACGTGCCTGATAATCTGCCCAGGTGAAGTCATTGTCCTTGGTCTCGGGCGCGTTGGCAGTAAGCACATAGCGCAGTTCGTCCTGTCGGCCAGGCATCTCGTCCAAGTATTCATTGAGCCACACAGCATAATTCTTGCTGGTGCTTATCTTGTTTCCCTCCAGATTGAGGAATTCGTTGCTGGGGACATTGTCGGGCAGGATATAATCCCCATGTGCCTTGAGCATGGATGGGAACACGATGCAGTGGAACACTATATTATCCTTGCCGATGAAGTGCACCAGTCTGGTCTCGGGATCCTTCCACCACGTCTCCCAGTTGCCGAAACGCTCGGGCTGAGCATCACAGAGCTCCTTGGTATTGCTGATATAGCCGATGGGCGCATCAAACCACACATAGAGCACCTTGCCCTCAGCACCCTCCACAGGCACGGGAATACCCCAGTCGAGGTCGCGCGTTACGGCTCGGGGATGAAGCCCTCCGTCCAGCCAGCTCTTGCATTGTCCGTACACATTGCTTCTCCACTCCTTGTGCCCCTCTAGTATCCATTTCTCCAGCCAAGGCTGATACTGGTCCAGAGGCAGATACCAATGCTTGGTGGCACGCTTCACCAGAGGATTGCCCGTCTCGGCATTATAGGGATTGATGAGCTCCTCGGGGCTGAGTGTGGCTCCACATTTCTCACACTGGTCGCCATACGCCTCGGGAGCATGGCAGCGGGGACACTCTCCGCGGACGTTGCGGTCGGTAAGGAAACGTCCCGTCTGCTCATCGTAGAACTGCTCGCTCACCTGCTCCACAAACTTACCCTCATCATAGAGTTTGCGGAAGAAATCGCTGGCAAGCTTATGGTGTATGTCGCTCGTGGTGCGACTGTAGATATCAAAGGATATACCGAAACGGCTGAAACTCTCCTTGATGAGCTCATGATAGCGGTCCACCACCTGCTGAACGGAAATACCCTCCTTGCGTGCACGAATGGTGACAGGCACTCCATGCTCATCACTGCCACCCACGAATATCACCTGACGTCCCTTCAGGCGAAGGTAACGCACATATATGTCGGCAGGCACATACACACCAGCCAGATGACCGATATGTACAGGACCATTGGCATAGGGCAGAGCTGCTGTGACTGTTGTTCTTTTGAAATTCTTTTCCATACTGATTTTTTGATTTGTGCAAAGGTACTATTTTCCCCTGTAATAGGGTGTAGCCGAGGCCTACTTTTCGTTACACGGGACACGTCAGCCGCCAGGGAAAAGAATCCTTTTACCTCTCCTTACCCACATGCACACCTTCCCCCCATGCCTGTCACTCATGGGAGAACATCTGCTTGCCAGGGCTATGACGTCTGGGCATCTTCCCATCGCTTCCACTCCTCCATGGCCTTCTTCCAGTCGGCTTCTTCTGCGATGGGCTCTGCTGCAAGCCGTGCAGCCTCATCACGAGCACGGTCACGCGCACGCTTTTCCTTCATCTGAGCAATGGTGGCATCATCCAGGATCAGGATGGCACCACGCTCAAGGGCAGCATCAAGCTCCGCCTCGCCAAAGGCTTTTCCTGGCTCGTTGAAGTCCGAGATGTTGAACTCATAATCCACACGTAGCACATGACGAATCATCTTCTGCCCAAAGCGCTTCGTGGAATTTTTCCGTCTCAGAAGTCCTTTTATCTCCTTGATTTCCTGAGCAGAGAACTTGTTTCTTCCCATCAGAAGGTCAGCAAGAGAAAGTCTCGTCCACGTTCCACTCCTTCATGACCAGTCCATGCTTGTCGGTACAGTGGTCATGAATCTTCTGCTGTGTTTCCTCGTTGAGACCATTCCACAACACCGTACATTCAGGATAAGCTACTGGGCGCTTGGCCACCTTGGAAGCGATACGCTCCTTTTCTACCACGGTGAGCGAAGCCCACCACTCATTCATTGAATAATCCATATATATATATTATCTGTATAGAGTTAGAAGAGCAGGCAGACAGCCCCTGGCTGTTCCACAAGCCACCTTTTCCCAACAAAGTTAATGCAAACCGAACGAATAATGCCCAACTCGGCTGATTATTTTTGCAAGTAAGACCAGCTATCATACGTAGAGGCCCATTTGGGAACAGAAGGGAGAGAGTCTGAAAATTGATATATATCAAGAAAGAACAACCCTCCACTCAGTTTTTCCATCATCTGTTTGTGACGAAAGACATATTCGTCTTACCTTTGCATCAGAAAAAGGAACGGAGAAGAAAGGGACTGAGAAGTTCTGAATTCCGTCTTAGGTGTTTTTAGGTTATAAAGATTGTTAGTTTTTGTTTTTTAGGTTAATAAAGATTGTTAGTAAGGAGAAGCTTTTCCGTGAGGAAGTGCTTCTTTTTTTTATCCCTATACATGCTACTGCCATGGAGAGACCAAGATATCGGCTCTGTAGATACACAATTGTTCCGGCTCTACAAGTGTGGTAGTGGTCAGTAAAGCGAGTGGAAAGTATAAAGAAATAAAATCGGGTTCATCAGAAATATGGAGTGACGCATAATAATATATTATTCCTGAAGTATATTATTAAATGAAGTGGGTGAAACCGTTTGCCATAGGATATGAATACGTTTACATCCCTG
>SAMEA3663036__coassemble_449_pt1 | contig 19496 bp, 11 predicted proteins | sample SAMEA3663036__metabat2_high_PE_022 | metagenome-assembled genome bin SAMEA3663036 (sample SAMEA3663036) | pig gut metagenome | biome: pig gut; feature: pig-associated habitat; material: faeces | place: France | collected 2012
TTGCGTACGTACATGGTGCAAAGGATACATTTTTTCGCTTGCGCCACCCAAAACCACCCAATTATTCTACGTAACTCGCTGATTATCATTGTTCGCCATCTAATGGCTAACAAAAGTAATGAAGTCAGGAGGACTGAAATCCATACTATTACTGTCCGCTAAACTTCCTTGGGCGTACGAAAAGACTTAGGGCTGATTCCATTTGCTGGAGTCAGCCCTAAGTATTAATTTTTGGTGTCAGCAGGCAAACCTACAATCACCATAGGTAGAAGTAGTAATTCCTATGGTCTTATAACATTATCCTTTTAGCCTGGGAAACAGATGATGGCAATAGGCCCTTGCACTTTCTCCGGGCCTATTGCCATCAAATCCTATTTACGTTCTTCGAAAAGAATACTGACGCCTGTCAGTACTGCTTTATCGGATAATCACCTTGCGACCATTGATGATGTAGATACCCTTCTGAAGGCTCTTGACATCATTGTTCATCTTCTGACCACTGAGTGTGTATATGCCCTGAATGGTGGTGTGAGTGGATGGTTTCAGATCCTCGATAAAGGTACCCTCATCCTCCAGGTTGTAATAACCGTTCTCACCCAGGGCTACGATCTTATGATCTGCACGAAGCACAGGATAAGCATCTTCGGTCAGAGTCTGACGCCATACGGGAGACTCTGTCTCTTCTTCGTTGAGCAGATAGCAGAGTTCACCGGTGGAAGCCTTCTCGCGAGCTTCTTTGCCATAGTAAGTATTGGTCACAGTACCCAGATTGGCCACCTTGAGGTCACTGAGAGCATAGCTGTTGATAATCTTTCCGCTGGCTGCCTCACCTGCGAAGCTGCAGAGCTGGATATGAGTGGTGCTCAGATTGATTTCTCCCACTACATAGACATTGCTGATGGTGGCACCGTTCAGCTCACCGCATACAGCGCCCAGACGGCATCCGTTGCTGTGGGTATTGATAACGGTGGGATTGACCAAACCGAAGTTGGTGATCAGAGTACTACCTGCTGCACGTCCGAAGAGACCGCCTTCCTGTCTGTCCTCAATGACGATATTCAGGTTTCTGATTTCATGACCCTGTCCGTCAAATCCGCCATAGTATGTACGGTTGGTACCATCAAACTCATGGTCATCAGAATAGCGGCCTATGGGCTGCATCTTGATGCCTGTCATATCTATATCTGCATCCAGGACAGCCTTGGCAGAAGTCTTTCCGTCATTCACCAGATTAGAGAACCATCTGAGTGCATAGCCATCATTGAGGTGATATACGCCGTCTTCGTCGGTATAGCTCTTTCCTCTGTCCACAAAGCAGACGGTGCAATATCCATCCTCATCGAACTCATGTGACTGACGATGTTCGGCAGATACATCATTGGTGTAAGAGAAGTCTCCCAGAGGAGTTCCGTCACACTGCAGTTCACCAGCCATATAGACAGTTCCGTGAGTCTTGTCGAGTACAGGGAATGCATCCTCTCCGATTGTCTGATAGTAGATGGGAGCGGGCTGGTCGAAATTCATCTTGTAGCACAGTTCGCCACTTGCTATATCCCATCCGTCAGCAGCAGAGTAGCAGTTGGTCAGATTGCCCTGATTGGTCAGGATGGTATGAGTGGTGTAGCAGTTGGTCAGATTTGAACTTGCACATTCACCTGAGAAACCTGCGCACTGCTCATGACCAGTCTCTACAGTCAGGTTGCCGGCTGTGAAACAGTTTCTGATGGTGCATTTGTGCAATTCACCTGCAAGTACACCTGCTCTCACATTGGACATATTCACCACTTGAGCATTGATGATTCCCACATTCTTGATAGTGGCACTTGTTGCACGGCTGAAGAATCCAGCCTCCGAACCATCAAGGACAGTAATGGTAAGATTGCGGATGACAAATCCACGTCCGTCAAACTGTCCGTTGAAGTGGTTCTGTGTACCGCCGGTGATGTATGTGCCTATAGGTGTGAAGTTGGGCATTTCGCTCATATCGATATCACTGCCAAGGGCGAAGTGCAGACTTCTCTTCTTACCGCTGTTCACCTGCTGGGATATCCATGCCAAGTGATAAGGAGTGGTGCATATGTATTCATCCTCCACGAGTTCGGGCTCTTCTCCGAAATGACGGCGATAGTACTCGTTGTTGTGCATATCCTCCAGGATTTTCTCTGCATCTGCTATAGAGTAAGAGCCATCGAAATATGCACTGATAGCAGGTGCATAATAGTCCTTTTCAAATTCTGTCACCTCATCGGTGGAAGCAGTATTGCACAGTACCACATAGAAGGCCTCCACCTCAGATATCATTCTCAGATATGCATCCTTAGCCTTGTAGATATTCATGAATGTCTGGCTAATGCGGCATATGAGATCATATTTCTGCTGATTGTCGGTCACGGTCTGTGCCTCTGCCACCTCGTCAGAAAGTTCCTGCTTGAGAGAAGCGGAATAGTTGGGAGCAGCATAGTAATCCAGTTCGTCGAATACATAGTCATTGAGCACATGAGATGCTATTTCCACCATGTTCTGGAGCTGGGCATCCAGTCCCTCTGTGGCTTCCTCTATGGTACCATGATAGATGAGACGGGCATTGCCCAGGAAAGTATCGTTGTTTCTGTCATACGCACCCAGTGTCTTGACACCCAGTTTCAGCGAGTCTGCTGTAACATTCACCAGGATGCTGTTATCAAAGAAGCCCATGCTTATGGCACAGCTGACACCTTCCCAAGAGCTGGGACCCCATCCCATGGGTTCGCCAGAGTTATCCTTGCGCAGACCGAAGTATTGAGGATGTGCATCCTTCTCCTCTTCAGTCATAAGACTGGTATAGGGAGTGTGGAAATAGTTGTAATTCTCATTGGCATAGATAAATCCACCATAGTTATATGCAGAAGAAGCACTGGCGTTCTCAATCTCTGAATAACCTGAGATACGCACCTCGTAGATACCTGGACGCAGATCGTGTACGGTCTGATAGATATCCAGTTGTGAATTCTGTGTGGTGATGACAGTCTTCATGCCGGGAGCTGTGGCCCTGCCACCGTACGAACCCATGCCATAAGTCCATCCCTGAGCCTCGGGCTGAGAGAAGTCTGCATTGACCAGGAAAGAAGAAATGTTGCTACCAGCCTGATAGCAGCGCTCTATAGTGATGGCCAGCAGCTGACTGGCAAATTCTGTCTCTTCCTGCAAAGCCTTCTCATCGAGTACCAAATCCTTCAGGATGGTCAATGATGAGCCATTGGGATAAACGTCGCCAGCAGGCAGTTCCTCATAGAGATAAGCATCCAGGACATCTCTCTCATCTCCCTGCAAACCGGGATTCTCGTCCAGGAACGCCTTTATCTCTTTGAGCTTCTCCGCATAGCTGACATATGCTTTTTCTGAATTGGCAATTTGTGTACGGAGGGTATCCAGCTCCACGTATGCCTCCTTGAATTCCTCGAAGGAAGACTCTTCATACTCACTGAGCGCCGACAGATATTTGTCTATCAATGCCACCTGAGCCACCCTTTCGTCATAGGTCTGTTTCTCCAGATTGATGACATTGGCCACCATAGACTTGAAGTCCTCTGGGGTCACAGCACTGGTATATATATCTTCACCATTCTTGTACACCAAGCCGTGTGTGCTGTCGAGCAAGGGACATTCATCATCTCCCAGGGTCTGATACCAGACGGGATCCACGAAGGTCTCACCATTGAGCAGATAACACAGGGCACCGCTCTGAGCACCATCCTGAGCCTCTTCGCCCCAATAGCAGTTGTTCAGAGCTGCAGCTGCATTGGTGAGCACCTCATAAGTGGTATAACAGTGGTTCAGAGTGGTAGCAGCAGCCTCACCTGATATGCCACCCTTCTGGTTATGAGCGGTCTCGATGGAGATGCTGCCGCCCGAGAAGCAGTAACTGATGGTACAATTGTGGATCTCTCCTGCAAACACACCTGCGCGAATGGCTGCATTGTTGGTGATAGATGCATTGATGATACCCAGATTCTTGACTGTACCACCGCCGCTGACACGTCCGAAGAGTCCTGCTTCCTGTCCGTCATCCACTTCCACATACAAGTTGCTCAGGACATGACCCTGACCGTCAAAGACGCCTCTGAAATCTGAGGATGATCCTGCATCATTGTGCTTGCCGATAGGAGTGAACCTGCGGTTATCCATATCGATATCGTTCATGAGGCGACCCTTGATACCTGTGGAACCTGCATTGACCAGACGCTCGAAATAGCGCAACTGCTCGAAGCTGGTGATTTCGTACCAGCCATCCTCTGTAGGAATCATCAGACCAGCGTCTGTGCCACAGATGATACAGTAGCCATCATCGTCATAGCTATGCTGAGGCCGAGTGCTTCCCTCTTCAGTATTATTGAACGTAGTACCTGCTTCCACTGTCCCATCACAGAGTACGTTGCCATGTGCATAGACCTGTGCATGGGTGGCATCCAATGTTGGATATGCATCGAGTCCGATGTTCTGGTACCATGTCACATGGGCCTGGTCTCCATTGAGGAGGAAGCACAGTTCACCTTCCTGCATCTCGCTGATGGCAGCACCGGTATAGCTTCTTGTCATTCTCCCTGCAATGTCTGGAGTCAGGGATTCATAAGTGGTGAAGCAAGACGTGATAGTGGTGGAACCACCTGCCTCACCCGCAATGGCACCTTTCTCTTCATTGTCAGTGTTGATTTCCACTTCACCTATCACATAGCAGTTCTCCACCTTACTGTTGTAGAGTTCACCGCCTATCACACCCGTACGCACAGATGCCAGTGAAGTCATCTTAGCATTGACCATACCCAGGTTCTTGATGGTACAGTTTTCGCCACGTCCTATCAGACCCACCTCATAGCTGTCGTCCATGGTCACGGTCAGGTTCTTGATAGCAAAACCGTTTCCATTGAATGTACCGCTATAACGCTGCTTTACATGATTGTCCTCATCAGAAAAGTATCCGATGGGAATGAAATCAATCACGCCTTCCATGTCAATGTCTGCTGTAAGCTTGGCATTGATGGAGGTGTTGCCTGACCTTACCAGGAGCGTAAACTCCTTCAACTCCGATGGGCTGCCTATGAGATAGTAATCCATCTCATCCTTCTGCAAGTCTGCAAAGGAGGCCAAACACATCATAATGAAACTCATCAATAGCGTAAGTCTCTTCATAACTGTTTTGTTTTTTAGAATGGATAATTATTTAATAAAAAACTTCTTTCCGTTTCTGACATATATATTTCCGGGCTGTCCCGTGTCCACCATCAGTCCTCTGAGATCGAAGAGAGGAGCATGTCCGTAGGCCGAGGGAGTGAAGATGGCATTGGCCGAATCGTGGAAATCCTGTTGCCAAGCATAGGTGGCTGCGCTCATCGACCCTTCCACATAGAGCCATCCATCCCTGCTTACGCCAGCAGAAAAAGGATTATCGGTACTGAAATCCTGACTGTAGAGCACCCTCCCGCCTCCGTCCTTGATGATGATGTCATCGAAGCAGGCCGCCTCTATGCTGCCATTATTATGGTCTTCTCTGAATCCTATCATGCCGTAAGTAAACTCTCCGTATCGTTTGTCCACGAGAATGCCATCGATATACAGAGTGGCCACCCTGCTGTCCTGGACATCTATCTTGAGATGGAACGTCTTGCCCACCTGCGGAGATACCAGAGAGGCGAAGCTGAAGTCGCCCAAGAGTGTCACTCCACCTCCGCTCAACCATTGATGGGGACGCAAGCGTGGGTTTCCTTCCTCTTCCAGATTGATTTGCCACATATAATAGTTATTGCGGTCCTTGGCAGCAAAGCACACGCCAGCAGAGAGTTTTTCCACTCTCACCTTCATCTCTATGCTGTAATCCCTGCCTGTGCCTGTATCCTCGGGCACGTACTCGCTGATATCTCCCTCCAGGGCCTTCTCCTCTATAAGGAAGAAGCCGTCAGAGGGGCATACGGTGGCATCCAGCAGAGTCCTGCCTCCTTCATGCCTCAGAGTGGCCTTTTCCATACTGCCTGTCTTGGGATTGAGCAGATAGGCACTGGATATCTCCTCGCGCAGGGAAATGGTGGAGGATGTCATGTTGCTGTCTATGTTCCCAAAGAGGTATACATGACACCCATCTATTTTCTTATGTATATAGTTGAGCGGATGAGTGCCACCTTCAAACAGGACATCTGCCCTATCCCTTCTTTCGTCCAAGGCCTGCTGCAGCGTTTCCTGGGAGAGAGTGGAAAGGAGGATGGCCTTCCCGCTTCCTTCTCCCGAGTGGAGCATACGGCTTACGATGCTCTGAATCTCCTCGTTGGTGGCATTACCGTCAGCAGTGAGCGAAGGTGTCTGTGTGGTGAAAATGACCAGTGCTCCCTGTTCCCAGGCTTTCTCTATCTTCCTCAGGTTGCTGATGGATATGACCTTCACACTGGGCAGGATGATGGTATGGAAATGCTCTGTATTGACGGGATTGTTCATGGTAAGCACCCCCTGGGAGACCTGACATCTGTCGTCGAGCACCTCGGGATGGATGTAAGTGAAGTCACGTCCTATCTCGTCGGTAAGCAGTCGGGACACTTGGTCGTAATCCACATCTTTCACCTCCACTCCACCTTGGTAATAGCCCTTGGGACCATCCAGATAGGAACTTCCCATGAGTGTCTGTACAGGATAGAGCACAGCTATGTCGGCTATGTGCTGAGCGGGGCGGCAGAGCATGTATTTCATGCGTGCCAGGAAGATGTTGAACTCCCTGAGGCGACTGTTATATGCAGGATTTCTCCATGAGAGCTCGGGCAGGAATGTCACATCTCCCGTATTGTACCATACGGCATGCGGTATCAGATTGTTGATACCCTTGGTATACTGCTCTATGGCTATCTGATACATATAGTCCACAGAGATATTTCCCATGGCACCGTATGTCTCGCTCATCACCTCGGTATGGTCCCAGTTGTTGGCCGACGAGGAGACCACCTTGTACAGATTCTCCGTGGGTTGTGCTCCACCTATCCTGTCAATACCAGGGGATTGCATATATTTGCCATCCAGCATCAAGTCACCCGACACACAGGTGGAATTGAGCACCTCTTCCTGGTCCTGATGCCCTGTGGACAGGATACCGTGGGACTGTGCCCATTCTGCCAGAGTCTTCATGAACCCCTCGGCATACAGAGTGGCTCGTGTGCTGAAGAGCTGTGTACGGGCTGCGGCCGTATACTCTCCTATATCATACCAAAGGGCGGGATAGATGCTGTCTGGCGTGAAACCGTATATCTGTTCGAATCGTGCATTGAACCCCTCGGTCCACATACGTCCATCAGCTCTGTACATGGTGGGTTCGTCAAAGAATGTACTGGTGATGACTGTGCCGAAAGCTTCGGGGAAATGTCTGTAATACTGTTCGTGGGTATCCTCGATGAAGAGTTTTACCGCCTCTGGATTCAGGTAATCCACATTGGGGTCTCCTGAGTCCACACAACAGAACACCATTACCTTCCATGGACCATAGCCCGTGGGTGGTGTCCATACCAACTTACCATCCGAGATGTAACTGCGCAGGCTCACAGAGGTCTTCTTCATGGCACTGTATGCGGCCACGGCCATCACGCTGCCATTCATGCCGCTGAGGTCAAGGGTGAATTTCTTGAGTGGATAGGCCGTATATTCTGTCTTGTCCAGCCGCTTGATGGTCATTCCCGGATGGTTGTTCCTGAAGCGCGGCACACCATTTCCATTGATGCATCCCATACTGCCGCTGGGGAATCCGTACTCGTCATAGAGGGACATCTGTACACCCTTTTCTCTGGCCATCTCCACCACCTTTCCATACAGGCGGAAATACTCTTCACTCAGATATGCAGGCGAGAAATTCCCACCAAAGGGAAGGATTCCGCATCCACCATATAGGTCAGATTCTGTCATATGCTGGAACTGCTGTTCAAACTCTGACTCCTTGATGGTGGTGTTGTTCCAGAACCATAGGGGGATGGGCCGCCATTTAGGTTCCGGCTTGGCAAATTCCTGGCAGGTAAACACAGGCTGTGCACTCAGCCGGGCACAGGAAAGCACAACTAAAATCCATAAAATTCTGAATCCAGGGATATGTTTCATAGGTTATATTCAAAAGCGTTGATACCTTGCAAAAATATTCATTTCCAAATTCGCGCAAAATGAAAATCTGATATTTTATAATAACAATTTGGCACAATTTTACTTTTATGACAATAAAGAGGATTATTCTGCCAAATTTCTGCTAATTTTGTACAAGCACATAACCTATCCACCTATGGCACAGATTAAATATCTCATCTCTAACGAGCAGGATATCCTGTGGGGAACTGCTACCACCACAATAGGCATGCAGGAAGGGCTCCCTGGAGTCCCCTACCCCTATGGTGAGCATCCTCCTGGCTATATGTTCAGCACAGAGAAAGGAAGGATTCTGCAGGAGTATATGCTCGTGTATATCTACAAGGGCAGAGGGTGGTTCTGGTCCGACCACTGTCCCAAGACACTTATCAAGGCTGGAGACGCCTTCCTCGTCATTCCCAGAGAATGGCACAACTATGCTCCAGACCCAGAAACAGGATGGTGGGAGGCTTGGGTAGGGTTCAGGGGAGACTTCGTGGACCGACTGGTAGAACACCGCTTCCTGGATGCCAGTCGCCCCATTTACCATGTGGGAGTAAGCGCAATGCTGTGGGAGTACTTCGCTGAAGCACTCAAGATAGCCATCTCGCAGAGACCTGCGTTCCAACAACATCTGGCGGGATACATCCACCTCATCCTCTCCACCATCTATGCTGCAAACCGACAGATGCCGAACCACATCTCGCACATCACGGAAAAGATTGTCAAGGCAAAGAACATCATGACAGCCAATGTGTGCAGGAACATGAGGATGGAGGATGTGGCATCGCAAGTGGGAATGGGATACAGCATGTTTAGAAAGGAATTCAAGAAGCATACCGGATTCTCTCCAGGACAGTTCTGCACGGAATACCGTATGGCCAGGGCCAAAGATTTGCTGCTCAACACCTGTTTGACAGGAAAGGAGATTGCATATGAACTGGGATTCGAAACTCCATCATACTTTTATGAGGTCTTCCGTCAGCACAAGGGGATATCACCATCTACCTATCGGGAGGAAAACCTGGGAGATAGGAACCCACACCGATAAAGCGGACTCAGCGGATATTTTGTAGGGGACGCTGCAGAACGAGAGAAGAAAACGAAGGCCAAGCATGCTTTATGGCTCAGTCAAGGGAAAAACATGCGGAAAAAGATGCAGTGCAGTGCAAGGACGGATGCAGTGCACTGCAAGGGCGGATGCAGTGCACTGCGTCTGAGATGGGCAAAAACTGGTACCGAAATCGTCAGTCCTTTTTCTGGATATCTCCACAGAAACAATACTGGACTTGCGCGCGTACATTATATATATGTACAACTATCGGAGGAGAGTTCACCCCAGAAAAAACTTCTTCGCACTTCCTCAGTACCTTATACTGAAAAAGTGCGAAGAGGAGAGGGAGAAACCACAGACCTGTGGCGAAAGTGTCAAAGGCCGACTGCTGCCACCAGTTCGTCGGGACCGAGCAACTGCTGTTCACCCGTCTGCATATTCTTGAGCATCACCTTGCCCTGAGCCATTTCGGTCTCACCCACAATAGCCACATAGGGAATCTGCTTTTGGTTGGCATAACTCATCTGCTTCTTCATCTTGACGGCATCAGGGAATATCTCGGCACTAATGCCTGCAGCACGCACCCGCGCAAGGATGGGCAGAGAGTAAGCGGCCTCTGCTTCTCCAAAGTTCACGAAGAGCAATCGAGTGGCGGTGGCAGTCTCCTTGGGATAGAGATCGAGCTGATTGAGAACATCGAAAATGCGGTCGGCACCGAAGGAGATTCCCACTCCACTCAATCCGGGCATACCGAATATCCCAGTAAGGTTGTCGTAACGTCCACCTCCCGTGATGGACCCTATCTGCACATCCAGAGCCTTCACCTCAAAGATGGCTCCCGTATAATAGTTGAGTCCACGAGCCAAGGTAAGATCCAGTTCCACCTCATTCTTCAATCCCACAAGATGACGGAGGATGTACTCACACTCGTCCACGCCACGCAATCCCACCTCACTCTCTGCCAGCACTTGACGCATGGTATGCAACTTCTGCTCATTGGTGCCGCTCAGGTTGATAATGGGTTGCAACTTCTCAATGGCATCGGCAGGAATGCCATCGGCAGCCAACTCAGCATTCACGGCCTCGAGTCCTATCTTATCCAGCTTGTCGATGGCCACCGTGATGTCCACGATCTTGTCGGCCTGACCTATCATCTCGGCAATGCCCGTGAGAATCTTCCTGTTGTTGATCTTGATGCACACACGAATACCAAAGCGTGAGAAGACGGTATCCACTATCTGCATGAGTTCCACTTCATTGATGAGAGAATCGCTGCCTACCACATCGGCATCACACTGATAGAACTCACGGTAACGGCCTTTCTGGGGGCGGTCGGCTCTCCATACCGGCTGAATCTGATAACGCTTGAAGGGAAGAGCCAGCTCCTCGCGATGTTGCACCACATATCTGGCGAAGGGAACTGTAAGGTCATAGCGCAAGCCCTTCTCGCAGAAATGTGCTGCCAAACGTTGGGTGCTGGTATTGGCCACCTCATCGGGAGTCATTCCATGCAGGAAGTCGCCCGAATTGAGAATCTTGAACAGGAGTTTGTCTCCCTCTTCTCCATACTTCCCCATCAGCGTGGAGAGGTTCTCCATGGCTGGGGTCTCTATCTGCTGGAAACCATAGAGTGCATATACCTGCCGGATAGTGTCAAAGATATAGTTACGCTTGGCCATCTCCACAGGAGAAAAATCACGAGTCCCCTTTGGGATGGAAGGCTTACTGCAATTTGCTGACATACAATTATTTATTTATAATATTATTATTCTTGCTGAAAAGTTGCTGATTATTCCAGCGCGAAGTCAAACACTCCGGCATAACCGGCAGTACCGTTTAGCACGGGCATTATGCAGTATTCGCCTGCTGGCCCGGTAACTGTAATTTCGTACACGTTATCGCGCAGCTGCCTATATTCCACGTTTACATCTTTGGCAGCACTAACCCCGATTTTAGAGCCAACGATAGAAACCGATACCGTAGTAAGGTAGCGGTTTTCTTTTTTAACCTCAAACTTACCTACCATAAAGTCTTTGACACTGTACGACGGAGTGAACATAAAGTATTTGGTAGCGTCGTAAGGCGACGGCGTGCCGAAGTATAGCCGGAACGTAGCCGAACCCCTAAAACGGTTTTGGCTGGATGCACCGTTAAACACTACCTTTGCTTTGCTTTTCAAACCACCGCTTATTTTTGTCTGAGCAGGGCGCGCCGCCTCTATGCGGCTAATACCTGCGTTATCTACTTTGTAAATACCTATACTATCCGTCTGCGCGTATGCGCACGCACAAAATGCCGACAAAGCGGCGGTTACTATAAACTTTTTCATTTTGCCATTATCTGTAATAGGGTTTGTATCTGTTTACCCTCTTCTGCCCCACTGGCACACACTCAGATGCCTCTCTGAGTAAGGATACAGCCACATGCATATCCATCGGGGGGACCAAGGGGGAGATACCACCTCCATGACCTGTCATAAATCCGCCTGCAAAGTTAAGAGGAAATGAGAAGATAACAAAAAAAAAGTCTACCTTTGCAGTCATATCTCAACACATCTATGATACAGGACACAGACTCAAACACACTATATAGAGACGACTCTGCCTCATCGGCCGAAATCCCACAGCAAAGAAAGATGAACAGCGCTCAGCTGCAGAGGCTGAGAGAAAGCAAAAGGCTGGCCGAGACCAAACTGAAGCATGTGGAAGAGAGTCTCAAGAGGTTACAGAAGCAACAGGAATGGCTCAGGCGCCACAAAGAACTGCAACTGGAACTGAAGCAGCAAAAGGACTTGTTGTTTACACTGAAAAAACAACAGACGGCTCTGGATGCCGACCGCGCCCTGCTGCTGAAGCACGAACAGGTGGAGAACATTCTGAAGAAGGTAATCCGACTGAGCATCCTGAGGCACATGAGCGAAGAGAACAAGACTGAACAAAACGACCTGGAGCAAAAGACCGAAAAACTGGCACACAGACAGGATGAACTGGTGAAACAGAAAAAACTGGCTCAGGAGCAGAGAAAGCAGGCCGAGGACCATTTCTTCGCAACACATAACAACACCTTCCAAGGATGCAAAATGGAAGGAATGAAAGAGGCTGCCGATGACGAATTGCAGTATCTCTATAAGACAAAGGAGACAATCCGACGGACTGCGGAAGCTCTGGAAGAGGAAATCACCAACCATAAAAACGAACTGGGACTGATAAGACAGGAACTGGAAAGGCATAGAGCCGGCAGGCAGAGCATGGAAATGCACGAGCCCATGCTCATGCACACAGAAGCCATCCTGCTGCGGCTGGATCTCTTGCTCGAAAGCAAGGAAAGACAAGAAGAATTGCTTGCACAGCAACAAGAAACGTCCAGGAGACAACAAGAAGAAAACATGTCACTGGCCAGACTCTACACACAGTACCGCGAACTGGTATCGCAAAGCGAGACCCTGGAAGCAGAACTGCAGATTCATCGCGACAACACCAAAGGACAGAACAGCTATGACATGCAGGGGAGAGCGATGACCCTGAAAGGAAAAAGGCAAATGCTGCTCAGTGCAGAATCTCTCTGGAAGCGCATCTCCACAGGATACAACGCCATAGAAGAAAGTGAAATCCGACTCAACGAACTACGCCTGCACATAGAACACACCCAGGCAAACATAAAAGCACTGGAAACAGAAACGGGCAAGGCACAACGCATAAGCCACGAAAAAGAATATACCTATCTGCTAAGCAAAGGACAAAACGTGGTCCAGCTCAGAGCCGGACTGCGCGAAGGAACGGCTTGCTCTGTTTGTGGAGCAAAGCATCATCCTTACCACTGCGATACCATGCTGGAGCAAAGCAAACTGATAAGTGAATTCAAGACGGATTACGAACTCCTGGAAGCAGAAGTGCAGGGCAAACTCAAACAACTGGAAGCACTCCGACTGAATCTGGCTGAAAGCAAGGGAGAGCGAAAAGCTCTGGAAAACGCACTCGAAAAACTGCGCATCAGCCAAAACGAATACGTGAAGGAATGGGGCATCTATGCCACACTCGACCGTTCGTTCTACGACTGCACGGCATACACAAACCAGGAAGCACGGCAGGCCATGATAAGACAACTGCAAGAAAATGTGGGACGTGATTATGAACTGGCACAGAAAGAACTGGACACATTCACCTTCCACCATACGCAGATAGCTGCCCTGAGCGAGAAACTCCAACAGGTGGAACAACGAAAAAGCGAACTCGGTACCAGACTGGAAGAAGTCAACACCGCATGCCAGGTGATGGCAGGAAGAGTGGAAAGGATACAAACTCACATAGATAAAGAACGTAATCGCTACAGCCGATTATACGAACAGACCGACAAGGCCATCACCATTGCCGACTGGCTGCGTGAATGGAAAGAAAGTCATGAGGGACTCAAAGGACGAATCCAACAGATGGCCGCAGCATGGGAGAATATCAACAAGCAGATAGAAAGAGAAAACCAGGAGCAGATGACCGAACAACTTATCCTGGAAGAACTGCATAACCAACAGACCATCATAAACCAATGGGCTGAGCTACTGCAAAACAGAATAGAAGAATGCCAGACGAAGATAGAAGAAAACGCTACCGGCATAGAAAGACTGACGGGCGAGAGCGATCCAAGAACACAATTCAGAGAATCATTTAACCTGCTCCAGAAAGCAATCACCGAAGAAAAGGAAGCTACCCAAGAGGCCGAACAAGTGCAGAGCCTGACCGACAGGACAAAGGGAAATAGCGAATACAGAACTGCACTGGGACAAAAACAGGCCGAGATGATGGCGGACGTAAGGGCCGAGATTGACATCTGGATACACAACTACAATGCACAAAACTCACCCATACAATTCTCCGAACTGGAGAAAATGATGACAGAAGAAAAGGACTGGAACGAGCTCAGAAGCCATATCTATTCATCCAACCTGGAAACAGCATTGTGCCAAGAGAGAGTCAACAACCTCAATAGCCGTATCGTACACCTGCAAGCCGAAGGAGGAAAAGCCAGCAACAACGAAGAAGAGATACTGGCTTCTCTGGCCGCACAACAGGAATTGCAAGAACAGCAACGACGAAACATCATGCTGGAGATTGCCAAGACCGACCTGCTCCTGGAAAGTCAGGAAACAAACAGTTCACAACATCAGCAATAAGAGCATACATCCAAAATCATATTCAGCACAACAAATCTGCCAGAGAATCCGCCTGGCAGATTTGATTAAAAATGAATAATAAGTTTATCATTAACCCCTAAAAAATATCCATCTATAACCTCTTGGAGCAAAAATACATAAAGATTTAGATAATGTTAACAATATTTATCCATAAATATGTATTTATGACAAAATAATTCTCGTAACTTTGTGCTTGAAATAATTTACTACATATATCACCACAATTATGTCAACAAACAAGTACAACCTCACAGAGAAAAAGCAAAAGAATCCTTTGTACAGGACATTGGTCAATCCACAATTGGTGGAGGAACTCTACCAGAAGATTATGGCTAAGTTCGTGGTAGAGAAGAAATACAAGGATCCTGAGTATTCCGCCCAGAAGCTTGCAAAAGAACTGGATACCAACAGTCGCTATATCAGCGCTGTCATCAACCTGCGCTTCCAGGACAACTATTCACAGATGGTAAACGAATTTCGAATCAAAGATGCCATGTATATGCTCAAGGACAAGCATTGCATGCGCATGTCCATGGAAGACATTGCCTCTCAGGTGGGATTCTCTAACCGCCAGTCATTCTATGCCGCATTCTACAAGCGCACAGGATGCACTCCCAGAGATTTTCGCATGAAAGCCATCAACGAGATAGAGAACCAGAAGAAAGAGCGCTTGGAAAAGCGTAAGTCAAAACTGGCAAAAGCACAAGCCGAGAAAGCAAAATGAATACAGGAGAATTTGCTTATGCCGGCGAACGATTTGCCGACATCCAAATGCTCCGATACCAAGTTCCTGGATTCCAAGAACTAAGTCTCCGACAGAAGACACTCATTTTCTATCTCAGTCAGGCTGCCCTGCTGGGCAGAGATATCCTGTGGGACCAAAACGGACGTTTCAACCTGCGTATACGTCGCATCCTTGAAACCGTGTATATCCACTATAGCGGCGACCGCTCATCGGCGGAGTTCGCCGCTTTTGTTTCATACATGAAACGGGTGTGGTTCAGCAATGGAATCCACCATCACTATGGATGCGAAAAGTTCGTCCCTGGATTCTCAAAGGAGTTTCTTCACAATGCCTTGATGGCAGAACTGGACAAGACAGGATATGAGACACTGGAGGAATTGGAGCAAGAACTTTTCCCCGTCATCTTTGACCCAAACGTTATGCCCAAGAGGGTAAACCAGGCTGCAGGAGAAGACCTGCTGCTCACCTCGGCATGCAATTATTATGCACCAGACATCACACAAGAGGAAGCTGAACATTTCTATGCCATGCAGAAAGCCACGGGCGACCAGCAGCACCCCGTCATGTATGGAATGAACAGCCGACTGGAAAAAGCCGCAGACGGCACCTTGTATGAGAATGTGTGGAGAACTGGCGGCATGTATGGAACAGCCACTAAGCGCATCGTAGAGATGCTCTCAAAAGCCATCCCGTATGCCGAAAACGAACAGCAAAAGAACGTCATTCTCAAGCTGATAGAATTCTATGAAACAGGCTGTCTGGCCACCTTCGATGCATACACCATCCTATGGGTGGAGGAGACAAAGGGCGAAGTGGACTTCACCAATGGATTCACTGAGGTATACGGAGACCCACTGGGACTGAAAGCCAGTTGGGAAGGATATGTCAACTACACAGACCACAAAGCCACCAGACGTGCTCAGGCTCTGAGCCAGAATGCGCAATGGTTTGAGGATCACTCTCCTGTGGACCGCAGATTCAAGAAAGCACAATGCCGAGGCGTATCGGCCAAGGTTATCAATGCAGCCATTCTGGGTGGTGATCTCTATCCGAGCAGTGCCATCGGCATCAACCTGCCCAACAGCAACTGGGTGAGAGCCGAACATGGAAGCAAAAGCGTGACCATAGCCAATCTGACACATGCCTATGACGAAGCAGCACGAGGAAACGGATTCCGCGAGGAGTTTGTGGATGACCCTCAGACCATGGAACTGATAAACACTTACGGAACGATATGCGATGACCTGCACACCGACCTGCACGAGTGCTTGGGACATGGGAGCGGACAACTGCTGCCAGGCGTGGACCCCGATGCACTGAAAGCTTACGGAAGCACCATCGAAGAGGCAAGGGCCGACCTCTTCGGTCTCTATTATCTGGCTGATCAGAAATTGGTGGAATTGGGACTGACTCCAAACGAAGAAGCATACAAAGCCCAATATTACAGTTATCTGATGAACGGACTGCTTACCCAAATGGTACGCATCCAGCCAGGGAATCAGATAGAGGAAGCACACATGCGCAACAGAGCCCTGATAGCAAGATGGACACTGGAGCACTACCCCCATGCTGTCCGGCTCAAGGAAAGAGACAACAAGCATTACGTGGAAATCCTGGACTATGCCACCCTACGCTCCGCCTTTGGAACACTTCTGGCCGAGATACAGCGCATAAAGAGCGAAGGAGACCTGATGGCGGCTCAACAGCTGGTAGAGCAATATGGAGTAAGAATAGATGATGCTCTGCACAGAGAAATCCTGGAACGCTACCACAGACTGAATCTGGCCCCGTACAAAGGATTCATCAACCCTCGATATACCGCAGTGTATGACTCCTCCGGACAAATCACTGACGTACATATTGATTACGACGAAGCCTACGACGAACAGATGTTACGCTACAGCCAACAATACAACACACTGATATGAACACAGAACAAGAGATTCTGAATATCAAGAAGGACCTGAGAGCAAGCATGAACGGCATCCTCTCTGCACGCATGAGAGAAGCAGGATTCCCATACAAACTGGTGTTTGGAGTGGAACTTACCCGTCTGCAGGATATCGCATCGGAATACACACCCGACCGACAACTGGCTCAGAAACTCTGGAACGAGAACATACGTGAAACACGTCTGCTGGCATGCATGCTCATGCCTGCAGAAGAATTCACACACGACTTGGCAGACATCTGGGGCGACGAGATTTCCACCGTGGAGGTGGCTCAGATAATGGCCACACATCTCATGCCCAGGATGCGTGCTGCATGCAGTACCGCATTCGAATGGATAGCGTCAGAAAACACTATGAAGCAGATATGCGGATTCCTGTGTGTGGCACGCCTCCTGCAGCAAGGTTCTCAAGTGGAAACACGCTCACTCTCCGAACTGGAAAACCATGCCCAAGCACTCATGGGAGATGCATCGCCAAGCCTGAAAAAGGCCATAAGTGCAGCACTCACATGGAAAGAAGAATATGAGAAAGGCAGGAAAAAGCAGGAGGAAAAGAGTTCCAACCCAAAATAAAGCCATATCTTTGTAAATGGTATGCACGACGCAGAAGATATCATAGCCTCTGCCGCACAAAGGTTGACAGAATTCCTGACGGCCAGAAATATGCGCAAGACACCCGAAAGAAACGAAATCCTGAGGGCGGCATGCCGAATACCTGGAATATTCACTATCGACCAGCTGGACGAACAGATACGCCAACAAGGAAGGCTGCAAGTAAGCAGGACCACCCTGTTCAACAATCTGGAGACACTGGTGGAGGCACAGTTGCTCATCAAGCACACTCTGGCAAGAGCGGCTCATTACGAGCTCAACATGAAACCCGCACCCAAGGCATACCTGGTGTGTGACCACTGCAGGAAGGTGGCCAAACTGGAACGCCGAGAACTGGAGAAATATTTGGCTGCTGTCAGAAGCAAGTCTTTTGTAGTACAACAGCCTGTACTCTACCTCCACGGACTGTGCCGCAAGTGCTATATGGAACAGAAAAGAAAAGTAAAACAGACAAATAAGCAGACCCATGACTAAAGGAAAAGTAGATGCCCTGCTGGGAATCGTATTCGGAGATGAGGGCAAGGGAAAGGTAGTGGATGTCTTCACACCACGCTATGATATAGTGGCACGCTTTGCAGGTGGTCCTAATGCGGGACACACTATCATCTTTGAAGGAAAGAAATTCGTGTTGAGAAGCATTCCCTCGGGAATCTTCGACGAGGGCAAACTGAATATCATTGGCAATGGTTGCGTGATAGCGCCCGACTTGTTTGCGGCAGAAGCCCACGAACTGGAATCTGCCGGCTATGACCTCAAGAGCCGACTTCACATCAGCAAGCGTGCTCACCTCATCCTGCCCACCCACCGTGTCCTTGATCGTGCCTATGAAGCAGCTAAAGGCAAGAACAAAGTGGGCACCACAGGAAAGGGCATCGGCCCCACATATAGCGAGAAAGCAAGCCGTACAGGACTGCGCGTAGGAGATATCCTGAATGACTTCCCCCAGAAATATGAAGCACTGAAAGCGCGGCACATGCAGATTCTGGAAGACCTCCATTTCACCGACTTTGACATTACAGAAGAAGAAAAGCGGTGGATGGAAGGAGTGGAATACATGCGTCAGTTCCCTCTGACCGATACAGAGATAGAACTCAACAAGGCATTAAGCGAAGGGAAAAACGTGCTGGCAGAAGGAGCACAGGGCACCATGCTCGACATCGACCATGGCACCTACCCATTCGTAAGCAGCAGCAACACCGTGTGCGGAGGCGTATGTACGGGTCTGGGTATCGCACCCAATCGCATAGGGGAGGTATATGGCATATTCAAGGCCTACAGCACACGCGTAGGTGCAGGACCTTTCCCCGTGGAGCTTTTCGACAAGACTGGCGACTTGATTCGAGAAATAGGCCATGAATATGGCGCTGTGACAGGACGTAACAGACGTTGCGGATGGCTCGACCTGGTAGCTCTGAAATATGCCATCATGGTCAACGGAGTCACACAACTCATCATGATGAAGAGCGATGTCCTGGACGGTTTTGATTCCATATGCGTATGCACAGCTTACGAGAAAGATGGCGTGCAGACCACCGATATGCCCTACGATACCGAAGGATGGAAGGCTGTGTATGAAACACTGCCTGGATGGAAGACCAATCTCACACAGATGACAAGTGAAGAGGAGTTCCCGCAGCAACTGCGCGACTATATCGCATACATAGAGAAGGAGACCTCCACACCTATTACCATCGTGAGCGTAGGACCAGACCGTGCTCAGACCATCATCAGGAAATAAAGGCCGGAACCGGTTTCTGACATAATCGGAAGATGCATATAGTCCCATCGGAGGACTGATTTATACATCGAGTAGGTCGGGAAACGAAAGTTCTCTGAC
>SAMEA3663036__coassemble_450_pt1 | contig 19448 bp, 19 predicted proteins | sample SAMEA3663036__metabat2_high_PE_022 | metagenome-assembled genome bin SAMEA3663036 (sample SAMEA3663036) | pig gut metagenome | biome: pig gut; feature: pig-associated habitat; material: faeces | place: France | collected 2012
GATATGATGCAGTCCGCAAGCCAAATCCTGTGCCAGGGAACAAGGAGTTGCTCATTATTCCAGATGCCAGCCATTGCGACCTCTACGATGGCGGTTATACCGAACTGGAAGGCAAGGGCAAGGCGAAAAACATGATTCCTTGGGATAAGATAGCTGATTTCATCAAAAAGAACATGAAATGAGTACAATAATTTGCATAAGCTAAAAATGAAAAAAGTTATCGTAATTTCCACCAGCCTCCGTGTTGGGTCGAACAGCGACATGCTGGCTGAGAAGTTTGCCGAAGGTGCCAAGGCATCGGGCCATGCGGTAGAGAAGATTTCCCTCAGGGGGAAGGAGATAAAGTTCTGCATTGGTTGCCTGAGTTGCCAGAAGACGGGCGCATGTGTATTCAAGGACGATGTGCCTGCCATCATGGAGAAAGTGCTGAATGCCGATGTGGTCTGTTGGGCAACACCTATTTATTATTATGAGATGAGCGGACAGATGAAGACACTCATTGACCGCATGAATGCCATGTATCCCAAGGACTACCGTTTCCGCGACATCTATCTGCTCACCACAGCTGCCGAAGATGAAGAGGACACTCCCCGGCGTGCCGAGATGGGGCTGACAGGATGGATAGACTGCTACGGCAAGTCTGCACTCAAGGGGCACCTGTTCTGCGGAGGAGTAACCGATGCCAGAGACATCGAAGGCAATGCCTCTCTGATGCAGGCCTACGAGATGGGAAAAGGGGTTTGATGGCGAGGGAATAAACTGGCACATCCATCATGCCACCCAGGGCGGAGGACAGATGCTTATCGGTGTGGCAGGTCGTGGATGGTATCAGGAGGAGGGAAAACCAGCCACGGAAATCCTTCCAGGAACAGTCATTCACATCCCTGCTGGTGTGAAGCATTGGCATGGAGCTGCTGCCGATAGTTGGTTTGCTCATCTGGCTTTTGAGATAGAGGGAGAGAACACGTTCAATGAATGGCTGGAACCAGTCTCTGAGGCTGAGTATGAACAGGTAAACGAATAATAACCATACCGATTGATATGATGAAACATCTGAAATTCTATCTGTTTGCCGTGCTGACCGTATTTGCAGCATCGGCTTGTTCACAAAACAAGACCAAAGGCACCATGGAAAAGAAAAAAGTATTGGTAGTGTATTTCTCGGCAACGGGAACAACGAGACAAGTGGCCAGACAAATAGCCACTATGGCCGATGCAGACATCTGCGAGATTGTACCTGAGAAGCTATATTCCAGTGCCGACCTCGACTGGACCAACCAGCAGTCGCGCAGTTCGGTGGAGATGAATAATCCAAAAGCCCGACCAGAGATTAAAGCCGTGTCAGTGAACGTACGTCAGTATGACTACATCTTCCTGGGCTATCCTATATGGTGGAACCTGGCACCGAGAACCGTGAACTCTTTCATTGAGGCGGCAGACTTGGCAGGCAAGACTGTGATTCCCTTTGCAACGTCAGGAAGCAGCACCATTGCCAACAGTGTGGCTGTGCTGAAGAAGTCTTACCCAAAAATAAAGTGGCAGACAGGCAAACTGCTGAATCGTGTCGGCGAGAAAGAGATGGGAACCTGGGTTTCTGAAACAATACAATGATATGGAAGAGGTTTTTCTTAATACAGTACAGGATTTCAACGACTATCAGGGGGTGGAGACACTTCACCCTCTGGTGAGCGTGGTGCATGTGGAGAATACAGAGCACATCCAGGAGTGTGTGATGCACTATGGACTTTATGCTATCTATCTCAAGGAGAATAAGGGATGCAAGCTCTCTTACGGCCGTACACCCTATGACTTCGACGAGATGACCGTGACCAGCTTTGCTCCTGGTCAGGTGGTGAAGGTGGAACCAAACCCCGATGTTCCTTTTGCCAAGTTTACAGCCCTGGTGTTCCATCCCGACCTTCTCAACCGCACTGCTTTAGGCAGACAGATGAGCCGTTATGAGTTCTTCGACTATTCCAGTACCGAGGCTTTGCATCTCTCCGTCCAGGAGGTGGAAGTCTTCAGGGGTGTGATAACTATGATAGAGCAGGAGTTGCACCATGCCATAGACAAGCATACCCGCGAACTGATAATCTCCAACATCGAACTGCTACTGAACTATTGTCTCCGCTTCTATGACCGCCAGTTCATCACTCGCGAGGAAATCAATCATTCGGTGGTGAAGAGATTCATGGAACTGCTGGATGACTATATCTCCTCTAAAGCCCTGCGTGAGGGATTGCCCACAGTGGCCTATTTTGCAGATAAATGCTGTCTGTCGAGCGGATATTTCGGAAACCTGGTGCGCGTGGAAACAGGCCGTACTGCCAAGGACATCATTGCCGACCGCCTTCTCGCCCATGCCAAACAGCTCCTCAATGATGACACGCTGACCATCACAATGATTAGCGAACGTATGGGTTTTGACTATCCTCAGCATTTCGTTCGTTTCTTCAAATCCCATACGGGCAAAACACCTTCCGCATACAGGAAGGTGTCCTGAGTGTTCCTCTTTTCCCCCAAAAAAACTACAAATGGATATAATGTTTCCAGTATCGTTTGGGCTGAATCGGGATGCTTAACGGCCATTAATTCTGCCGTATCCAAGATTCCATCTATTTGTGTGGAATTGTTACATGCACATAAAGCTACTGCTAATATAATGATATATAGTATATTCCTCATGTATTATTTTTGTTTATCACCTGTCAGACTCTAATTCCTTCTCAATTTCTTCAATAGTAGGCAAACTACCACGGAAGTCTTTGGGCAAGGCTTGCCCTAATTCATAATCGGAAATTCCGATAGGTTTCTGAATATCACGCAAGGCATATTCAGCCTTAATATGGTCTTTGCTCTTGCAAAGCAATAACCCGATAGTTCGATTATCTCCCTCACGGCAAAGAATATCATCTACGGCTGAACAATAGAAGTTCAGTTTGCCGATATATTCCGGCATAAACCCCGTGTCTTTCAATTCAATCACCAAATAGCGGTGCAGAAAGGTATTATACATCAATATGTCAATATAATAATCATCTCCCGACACCTCTATGTGATACTGCCTACCCATGAAAGCGAATCCGGCTCCCATTTCCACAAGAAATTTTTCTACATGCTTCACTAAACCGATTTCCACATCACGCTCATTATATTGGTCGGTAAAAGTCAGCATATCGAATATATACGGGTCTTTGAGCATGGCTTTCACATCATTTGCTTCCGGTACGGGCAGGGTTTCAGTAAAGTTGTTTGCCAACGCTCCATGTTTGCCGTAGTCATCAAGTTTGATAGCTTCTTGCAGATAGCGTTTTGACCAATGGGAAGTGATGCTCTGCACCATATACCAATAACGTGCGCGAAGATCCTTGACCTGCTGTAAAAGTATGAGGTTATGCGCCCATGATAAATGTTTTATGGGAAGTGTGAAATTGTATTGACCTAATTGCGCAACCACTGGTTGCGTAATTGGAAAAACTTCCCCTTTTACCATCGTAAGTTCCTGATTATATTCGTTAAAGAACTGTATCATGTACTGCATATTGCGTACAGAAAAGCCCTTTATCTCGGAATAATCATTCTTCAAATCCACAGCCAACCGTTGCAAGGTTTTCTTGCCCCAGCCGTCTGCATCTTGACTTTGCTGCAACATGCCGCCAATATCCCAATACATCCTGAGCATTTCTTCATTAGCAGCATAAATTGCCCTTTGCTGGGCTATCAGTACCCGTTGCTTGATTTTGCGAAGCAATGTCGCATAACCACGAAAGTTATCCGACATGTTTTCAATTGCTTGTTTATCTGTATTTTTAGCCATATTCTCCTTTGACATATTTACAAAGTTACGTTTTTATTCGATTGTACATCAAATTCATTCAATATTATTAGTTATTCTCTTATGAGCTATCTTCTCATACAAAATCCTCTTTTCTGCTGCTGGTCATAATTTCCTTCCACCACATTGTCAACCTCCCGTCTGGCTTTAATTTGCTCCCGGTTGTCAAATTCACCCTTTTGCCTGGCAGTAAAGTACAGGAAATCCCCTGCCGTCTGATGTGATTGTCTGTCATCCCCGAACAGGTTAAGGGCGTTCTTGATGTCAGATACCTGTTCCGCATCAAAACGGGGCTTATAATAATCACGGGCCGTATCGGCTCAGCAGAAATTTCCTGGGGGCGGCTACACTGACCCGTATATGGAGTGAGTCTTTCCTCCCTTTTCTCTTATCCAGAACAGGACTGGCGATTACGATGCCAGTTTTACCCATCTCAGACGCAGTGCACTGCAACCGCTCCTGCAGTGCACTGCAACCGCCTCTGCAGTGTACTGCATCCGCCATTGCAGTGCACTGCGTGGAAAATGCGATTCCTTTTTGAAATGGATTCCTGTTCGGCTTGTGCCCCATTGCCATAAGCATCCTTTTGTTCCAGGCAGCAAAGCATTTTGCTTGTCATCGCTCGGAGAGCCACCTTTTGTACAATCGAAGCATATAGAAGTCAGCTTATGGAAAACAAAGAGGCTGCGCTGTAAACCTCATTTACAACGCAGCCTCTCTCGTGCTCTCTCAGAATATGTTAACCTCCGAAGTTATCGAAGCGAATCATATCATCTTCAACACCGAGACTATGCAACAAGTCGAGCACCGTCTTGGCCATCATTGGAGGACCGCAGAGATAGTACTCACAATCCTCGGGAGACTCATGCTGCTTGAGATATGTGTCGCCCATTACTGGTGCTACAAAGCCTGGTGTGTACTTGATACCTGCAGCATCTGCCTTGGGATCGGGACGGTCCAGAGCCAAGTGGAAATGGAAGTTGGGGAAATCCTTTTCCAACTGCAGGAAGTCGTCGAGGAAAGGAATCTCCTCCAAAGCACGTGCACCATAGAAATAGTGCATGGGACGATTGCGGTCCTCTTCCTTCACACCATGACCCTTGAGCATGTGCATAATCTGTGCACGCAGAGGAGCCATACCGGCACCACCGCCTACCCAAATCATTTCACGGCCTGAACCATATACGGGACGGAACTCTCCGTAAGGACCACTCATGGTCACCTTGTCGCCTGGCTTCAGACTGAAGATGTAAGAAGAGGCGATACCAGGATTGACATCCATGAAGCCTGGACCCTGATCCTTGGGTTTGAAGGGAGGTGTGGCAATACGTACATTCAGGGTGATGATGTCACCCTCGTCGGGATAGTTGGCCATTGAATATGCACGGATAGTGGCTGTGGGATTCTGACACTTCAGACCGAAGAGTCCGAACTTCTCCCATGCGGGAAGATAAACGTCTCCGATGAGGCTCTTGTCAAAGTCCTTGTCATAGTCGATGCAGTCAAATGCTGGAATCTTAATCTGTGCATAAGAACCAGGTTCGAAGTCCATGTGCTCGCCTGGAGGCAGAGCCACCTTATACTCCTTGATGAACGTGGCCACGTTGCGGTTGCCAATCACTGTGCATTCCCATTCCTTGACGCCCATCACTGAGTCGTCCACACGGATGGACATATCACTCTTCACCTTGCACTGGCATCCCAGACGCCAATGGTCCTTGATTTGCTTGCGAGTGAAGTGACCCTTCTCGGAATCGAGAATCTCACCACCTCCCTCGGGAACCTGTAACTTACACTGTCCGCACGAACCTTTTCCTCCACAAGCACTGGGCAGGAAGATGCCCGCCTGTGACAGGGTAGATAACAGAGATGCACCCTGGCCCACACTCACGGTGTCCTTGCCATTGATGGTGATGTTGACATTACCACTGGGTGACAAATAGGTCTTTGCTACAAGCAGGATGACAACCAGCACCAGGATGATTACCAGGAATACTGCAATGCTTGCTAAAATCAAATTCATATCCATTGTATGTTCCTCCTGCCTTTTTTAGATTTTCAAACCACTGAAGCACATAAACGCCATGGCCATCAGACCTACCGTGATAAAGGTTATGCCCAAGCCCTGGAGAGGACGAGGCACATCGGTATAAGCCATCTTCTCGCGAATGGCAGCCAAGCCCACAATGGCCATCAGCCAACCAATACCGCTTCCCAATGCATAGGCAATGGCATCGCCAAAGCCTGAGATAGCCTGACTGCTGGTCTCGGGATCCATCGTTACACGCTGCTGCATGAAGAGGGAGGCACCCATGATGGCGCAGTTGACAGCTATAAGGGGCAGGAAGATACCCAGCGAAGCATAGAGTGAGGGACTGAATCGCTCTACTATCATCTCCACCAGTTGCACGATACCTGCAATCACTGCAATGAAGAGAATAAAGGCGAGGAACGTAAGGTCAACTCCCTCAACCAAGGCATCGGGGCCCAATACATAGGTCTGCAAAGCATAGTCCACAGGAACGGTAATGAGCAGCACGAAGGTTACTGCTACACCCAGTCCCAGGGCGGTCTTCACATTCTTGGATACAGCCAAGTAAGAGCACATACCCAGGAAAAATGCGAATATCATGTTGTCCACAAAGATGGAGCGGACAAACAAACTTATCATATGTTCCATTATTCTTTGTTTTATTTTGGTATGTTACTTCTTTTCTTCCTTGTTCAGAGAACGGTGTGCCCATATGAAGCAACCTACGATGATGAGTGACATGGCTGGCATGACCATCATACCGTTGTTGGCGTACCAACCACCATTCTCAATATACCAACTCTGAGGGATGACATTGAAGCCAAGCAATGTGCCGAAGCCAAAGAGTTCGCGAACGAAACCTACAACCACCAGCACAAAGGCATAGCCCAATCCGTTGCCTATTCCATCCAGGAATGATGCCCAGGGACCATTCTGCATGGCAAAAGCCTCCAGGCGTCCCATCAGAATACAGTTGGTGATGATAAGGCCCACATAGACGGAGAGCTGGACACTCACGTCATAAGCAAAGGCCTTGAGCACCTGACTGACAATAGTAACCAGCGCAGCCACGACCACCAGCTGAACGATGATACGTATGCGGTTGGGGATGGTCTTGCGCAACAAAGAGATAATCACATTGGCAAAAGCAGTGATGATGGTCACACTCAGACCCATCACAATAGCTGGCTCCAACTGAGAGGTAACAGCCAGAGCAGAGCAGATACCAAGCACCTGTACGGCAACTGGATTGTTCAGATTCAATGGGCCGGTTAGTGCTTCGCGGTTCTCTGCGGAAAACAACTTACTCATATTTCTGTTCCTCCTTATTAATTATTCGTTTGTGTATCCTCGCCGCCTTCGGAACATGCTGCAGCACAACTGTCCTGAGGACATGCGGGCTCTGACTGGAGGTCAGGAACGGCACAAGGCATGGCCTTGATGATTTCACCATAAACCTCCAATCCCTCGGTGACCATGGCAGCCACACCCTTGCTCGTAAGGGTGGCTCCTGTCACACCATCTATCTCTGTCTCTTTGGCAGCCGTTCCGGCTTTGACAACAGTGAGGGCGATATTTCCTTCCTCGTTCAGGACAGGACGGCCAGAGAACTGCTTCTGGAACCAACGCTCGTTGATACGTGCACCCAGTCCGGCTGTCTCACTCTCATGACCGAAATAGGAACCATAAGCATGAAGCATATCCTCGTCAAGTGAGATATATCCCCACAGACCGCCCCACAGACCGCGTCCCTTGAGAGGGAATACATATTTCACCACACCATCTACGTTGGCCTTGAAATACGGAGCACTTGCTGATGTCTGGAGCGTATCGGTAATCACCTCGTCATACTTGGCATCCACAGCCTCGCCCTTCAGGTTCTCAATATTGAGAGAAATGAGAATCTGATTCTTGGTGTCGCGAAGCACATTGGCATCCTGAGTGGGTTTCAAGGCAGAACTTACGAAAGCCAGCAGGAATGCCACTATCACTACCATCACAGCAGCATACAGAATGGTGTATACGTTGCTGTTGGTGTCTATGCCCTTCTTGGCTGGAGCGGACTGAGCGCCAGCCTCAACCACCTCCTCTATATTGGAAGCGTCTGCCATACAGATAGGGCACTTGTCAGGCATTGAGTCTGCCTCGAATGTCTGACCACAAATATTACACTTAAATTTCTTTGCCATGAGTCTGTATTATTTAGCACGCTTTGCACGCTTGTTAATATTACTCTGAACGAAACAGTAGTCAATCAAGGGAGCAAACAGGTTCATCAGCAGAATGGCAAGCATCATACCCTCGGGATAACCGGGATTGAGTACTCTCACCAACACTGCTACCACACCTATCAGGAATCCATAGACATACTTGCCACACTCGGTACGTGCACTGGTCACAGGGTCTGTGGCCATAAACACAGCACCGAAAGCAAATCCACCCAGTACCAGATGCTGGTACCAGAGAATGTGATTTCCCTCTACTCCCTGAAGCAGGAAGCCCATCAATGCTCCACCTGCAAACACACTCAGCATGGTCTTCCAACTGGCCACGCCTGTCCACAATAGAAGGATGGCACCCAAACCGATGGCTATCACACTGGTCTCACCTATAGAGCCGGGAATCAATCCCACGATGGCATCCTGTATGGTCTGGCAGTCAAAACCCTGGAAGCCAGACTCAACAGCTGCTCCAAGAGGAGTGGCTGAGGTGGTCACATCGGCCAGATTATTGCCCAAACCGCATATCTGGTCCTGAGCCACCCATACCTTGCTGTCACCTGTCATGGAAGAAGGATAACTGAAGAACAGGAATGCACGGGTGATGAGAGCAGGATTGAAGATGTTCATACCTGTACCGCCAAAGATCTCCTTGGCAAAGATCACACTGAAGGCTACTGCAATGGCCAGCATCCACAAGGGAGTGGTCACGGGAACTATCATGGGAATGATGATACCTGATACCAGGAAACCCTCCTGAATCTCTTCATCTTTCCATTGGGCTACAACAAACTCAATACCAAGCCCCACCACGTAGCTCACCACTATCTTGGGCAGTACAGCCAGGAAACCAAAACCGAATATCTCCCAGAAGGAAGCACTCTCGAGTGTGCCAGCAGAGAGATAATTCTGGTAACCCACGTTGTACATGCCGAAAAGCAAGGCCGGTACAAGGGCAAGCACCACGAAACTCATGATACGCTTGCTGTCAATGGCATCGTGAATGTTCACGCTACCCACACGGGAAGTGGTATTGGGAACGAAGGCAAAAGTCTCAAATCCATCCACCAGACTGCGAAAGGCATGATACTTGCCTCCCTTTTCCACGTAGGGCTTTATGTGATCAAATAAATTTCTGATTGCTTTCATATCGTATATCTTTAAGCATTTTCCTTTCTCAGGATATCAAGACCCTGGCGTACGATGCGCTGCAACTCCAGTTTGGAGCTGTCCACAAATTCTGCAATGGCAAAATCCTCGGGTGCAACCTCGTAGATGCCCAAAGCCTCCTGACGGTCAATATCACCTGTAATGATAGCTTTCACCAGATAACCCGCATAGATATCCATGGGGAACACACGGTCATACTCTCCGCTCATTATCATGTGACGCTCGCCACCCTTTACACGCGCATCCATTACATATTCCTTCTTCTTGCCCAGAAGCCAACTGAAGTAACTGCGATGTGTGCTGAAGGTGCCAAAGCGAGGACTGATCCATCCCAGGAACTCATCGGCATGGTCTCCCTCGGGAATCACGTTCACTTCCGTTGCATGAGCTGCCAGATAAGCATCGGCAGTGGTCTTCATGCCTGTCATCACATTACCATTGATGATGCGAGAACCCTGAAGGTTGGCCTTGCCATCCAGCAGGCTGTTGAGCTTCTGTCCCACCTTCACCTGATAATAGGCAGGAGCTTTCACCTCGCTGCCCGCCAAGGCAATGGTACGGGTGAAGTCCACTTGGCCTGTCAGCATCAGACGACCCACGAAGATAACCTCTTCGGCACCAAGTGTCCATACCACCTCACCCTTGTTGATAGGAGAAATGTGATTGATGTGAACACCTACATTTCCTGCTGGAGCAGGACCATCGAAGACGGTCACTTCACAGTCTTTGGCTTGCAACAAAGCCTCACTCGTCTGCTTGGCACTTACGCCCAGATGCACCTTGGCTATCTTGGAAAGTGCTGTCAGACCTGCCTGGAATGCTTTCTCCTGTCCCTTGAGGATGTATTCGAAATCCTGGCTGAGGGGCATGCTGTTGAATGCACTCACGAAAATGGCCTTCGGCGTATCCGCAGGAGAAGCTACGACATCATAAGGTCTCTGACGGAAGAACGCAAACAGACCGCTCTCGAGAAGCAGGTTCTTCACGTCGCCCTTGATGTCAAACTGGCGTGCCTCCTGCTTTTCGTCGGCTTGCACACGTATGGCAAGCAACTTCCTGCGATCACCACGCTCTACCTGAGAAACAGTTCCGCTGACCGGACTCACGAATTTAACCTCGGGGTGGAGCTTGTCTGTAAAGAGGGCATCACCAATCTTTACGGCATCACCTTCCTTGACCACCACTCGGGGTTTCAGACCAGGAAAATCATCAGGGCAGAGTGCATACTCCTTGCATTGAGATGCTGTGGAGGTCTGCAGCAATGCCTTTCCTTTCAGATTGACGTCCAGGCCCTTTCTTAATTTGATTACCTTTGTCATATCAAGAACAAAATAACGTTACCTTAAAATTGCTGCAAATTTACTTAAAAAAAGCGATTTGCTCTTGAAAACCGAAATTTATTTGTACTTTTGAACCGCTTATTCAAGTACATGAGCGCACATGTTTGTGCGCGGAACCGCATTTTTGGGCATTACATCTTAAATATAAAGGCTTATCAAAGCACTCAAATACCTGTTTCGCCTCTGTCTGCTGGTTTTGCTCGGGGGCTACCTCATATTGCTGGGACTCACTGCAATACCGTCCGTGCAGCAATGGCTGGCAAGCATCGCAGCAGATATGCTTGCGGAGCGCATAGGTACGCATGTACATGTGCGACGCATAAGGGTGGGGCTTCCAGGAAGACTCATCGTGGATGGACTGCAGATTTATGACCAGAGAGATAGTCTGATGCTGCATGTGCCACGAGTGGCTGCCAAGGTGGATGTCACCCCTTTGCTTGAGAAACAGATATGCATCAGCAATGCCCAACTCTTCGGTGCACGTGCTACCTTATATCATGCTGTTCCCGACAGCGCTCCCAACTGGCAGTTCCTCATCGATGCCTTCAGTAACCCTTCCGATACCACATCCTCGCCCATCAACCTTCGTATAGGGTCTCTTCTGGTCCGGCGATGTCAGGTGAGATATGACCGGCTTTATGAACCGCGTATATGGGGCAGGCTGGACAAGAATCATCTGGCAGTTTCTGACTTGAGCATCACGGCACGCCTGGGACATCTTACCCCAGACTCCCTGAATGTGACGTTGAAAAAGTTCGCTTGTCGCGAACAGAGTGGGTTGGAACTGAACAAGCTGATGTTCAAATTGGTGGGGAACCGCGATTCAATGCTTATGACCGACCTGGAAATCCAGTTGCCACACAGCATACTCACCATTCCTCGGCTCTCTGCATCCTATCCCGGACTACCAGTGAAGGGAGAACCTGTCACCTCTTGGCTTGACCAGATGGAGATGAATACGGATGTCCGCCTTGAGGTGGTGCCTGCCGATCTGGCTGCACTCGTACCTGCTCTGCGAAGCGTACGTGATACCTGGACGTTGTCTTCACAAATCCTCTTGAGCCCAGAGGGAGCGATGACTCTTCCCCATCTTCATGTATCGGAGGCGGAAGGGCAACTCACTCTCATGGCAAGTATTCTGTCGGGCAACCTCTTTCATAATCCAACGGCCGACATTCATATTCTGGAGCTGGATACCAAACGTGAACTCTGGACCACTCTGCCAGAAATCTTACCCTCAATGAAGGCCTCGCTGGCAGGACGACTTCAGTCCCTGGGCAGCACTCGTTCGAGTGGTACTCTCCACTATAGTAAAAGTGAGGTACGCACGGATATGGACATCCGTACGGAGGCAGGCAAAATGCATCTCGAAGGAACACTGTCGGACAGGAACCGTATCATGGCAGACCTCCGACTGGAAGATGCACATCTGGAGGCATTCATGGATGGCGCCACGGCATCGCCTGTAAACCTTTCGGCCACGGCTTCTCTACAGGGAGATATCAAGGGTGCTGGTAACCGTCCCTCCATACATGCCACTGGGCATATACAGTCGCTCACCTTCCATCAGCATACTTATCACGACATTCCCTTCAATGCATCTGCACAAGAGTATGATTATGACTTGGGACTTCAGATTCATGAAGAGCAAGGGGAAGCCACACTGGAAGCCCATGCCTGCCTACCGCCTGCCGGTCCCAAGAGTCTGGATATCACGGGCGACCTGGTTCAATTCAATCCTTCGGCTCTTCACCTTACCGAGGCCTTGGCAAACGAGAGCATCACAGGCAGGATACAGGCCCAACTGGCCATGCATGATGCTGGCCAGCCCGAGGGAGACATCCTGATTACGGGACTGTCTGTGTTTGCCCCCGACAAGGGAACGCTTGACATTGGCGATATCCATTTGTCCTGTCACTCACAGTCAGGATATCAGCAGGTGAGGTTGCAGAGTGACATCGTCCAGATGGAAGCCTCGGGCACGTTCAGATGGAAAATGCTCCCACAAGCCATCTTAAGACTCACCCACAAGCATCTGCCCAGTCTCATAGCAGCACCTGGCACATGGAACGAATCAGAAGAAGTGGATCTGGACTTCAATATGCATATCCAGGACACCTGTGTAATAAGCCGACTGACAGGCAGAGAGATTTCCATACCTAAGGAGGCAACCCTGAACGGATACATACACAGCGGTGTAAGTCTGCTGGAAGTGGACGGACAGATTCCTCAGATGAATCTTGGAAACGAACATTTCCTTAATACCAACCTGCGTGTGGAATGTACTGAACGGAATGTACAGGCAAGCATGCGCTCCCAGAGAATGGTGAAGGACAAACCTGTGGACGTGGATATCGCTGCCTATACAGAGAACGACCGGCTGTCGGCACAAATCATGTGGGACAATAAAGTGCAGCATCAGCATAAAGGAGCCTTGAGCATGGTCACCAATTTCCGTAAGGATGTGGATGGGAAGACTGCCATCTTTGCTCGCTTGAATCCTACAGAAGTGGTTATCAGTGACACTGTGTGGCACATCCATCCCGGTACCATTCAATGGCATAGAGGTATGGCAGATATCCATGATGTAAGCCTCTCTAACAATGACAGATATCTGGCACTCAACGGAAGAATCTCCAGTCAGGAGGCAGATACACTTACCGTGGATGTGAAGGACTTTGATTTGTCCTATCTCTTCAATCTGGTCAACTTCCACGCTGTGGATTTCAAGGGATATGCCACCGGTCGTATCTATGGACAGAATCTGCTGGGGACACCCAAGGCAGATGCCTTCCTGCAAGTGCATGACTTTACCTTCAACGATGCTCGTATGGGCAACATGGATGTACATGTCAACTGGGGAGTGCAGCCTAAAACCATACAGCTGGATGCCTACATACAAGATGCTCCTGCACGCCAGCAGACTATGGTCAGGGGACGGATAACACCCGGGCATGCTCCGGGTTCGGGACTTGACCTGGATATCCATACACAGCGTATGGACCTCAGATTCCTGCATCGGTATGCTTCATCTATCTTCAGCAAGATGGAAGGACGGATTACGGGAGACTGTCGTGTGTTTGGTCCCTTCAAAGGTATCAATCTGAGAGGACAGGTAGTGGCAGAGGAAGCCTCCGTGCGAGTGGCTGCGCTGGGTGTGGATTATCATTTGTCGGGTGATAGTGTCATCCTGGTGCCTGATACCATCCGTTTCCCAGGAGCCACCATTTATGACTATCTGGGAAATCCCGGATACACTGAGCATGCTGCCCGCATCAGAGGAGAACTGACCCATCACAATCTCAAGCGGATGTCTTATGACGTACATGTGGATGCCGAGAACATCCTTGGATATGATTTCCCCAAGATGGAAGATCTGAGTTTCTGTGGAACCGTCTTTGCCACAGGTACAGCCCATGTGTATGGTGAACCGGGAAGTGTGAACATTGATGTCAAAGCCACACCTCAAAGCGGTACCACCCTGGTGTATGATGCTTCATCACCCACCACCGTTACAGACACTCATTTCATCACCTATGTCTCACATGCCGACAGCTTGAGCCATCAATCCCGTAAGGAAGACAGCGAAGAGGAATCCACCAGTAGCGATATGCGGCTCAACTTTGATTTGGACATCACCCCCGAAGCCTCCATGCAGGTTCTGATGGATGCCAAATCGGGAGACTATATCAACCTGTATGGCAACGGCAGGATACTGGCCAATTATTATAATAAAGGTAAGTTCCAGATGTATGGTACGTACAGGGTCGACCACGGATTATATAAGTTGTCTCTCCAGGATGTGATACGCAAGGACTTCACTTTCCGCCGCGATGGTACCATCACCTTTGGTGGTGCTCCTGGCAAAGCTGCCTTGCAACTCTCAGCGGTATATACCGTACCCAATGTCTCTCTGGAGGACCTCTCCTCCAGTAGTCTCGGACTGTCCAACACCCGTGTGGATTGCATCATGAATATAGGTGGCGAGGCTTTCACTCCCGTAGTCTCCTTCGATTTTGACCTTCCCAATGCCAATGAGGATGAGAAACGCATGGTGCGCTCTATGCTCAGTACCGAAGAGGAAAAGAACATGCAGGTGATATACCTGCTGGGAATAGGCAGGTTCTATAATCAGAACGCACAGTTCCAAAATGCAGGAAGCCAAAGCGGAACAGCCATGAACTCTCTGATAAGCAGTACGCTAAGCAGCCAGTTCAACCAGTTCCTGAGCAATGCTATGGGTTCTCACAACTGGTCCTTTGGCGCTAATCTGAGAACAGGTGAAACGGGATGGGACCAGCTGGATATCGAAGGAATACTGAGCGGAAGACTGCTGAACAACCGATTGCTCATCAATGGCAACTTCGGATATAGGGAGAGTTATTACAGCACAAACAATTTTATAGGAGATTTTGACGTGCAATATCTGCTCACGCCCAGTGGAAATCTCTCCCTGAAAGCCTATAACCAGACCAACGACCGCTATTTCATCCAGTCCTCACTCACCACACAAGGCATAGGACTGCAGTATAAGCGAGATTTCAACAACTGGCGACAGGCCTTCCGCCGCATACGTAAGTCTAAGGATGAAAAGGGGAGTGACAAGAAAGTCGAGAGGGGAGAGTAGTCCTGGGGTATCACCTAAGGCGTGAAGGTTCAGAAACCATGGAAATCAGCCAGCAACTTGTTGGCTCGTTCGAAATCAAGATTCAGATAATCAGTCTCTACATGATGACAGAGAGGCTTAATGACCTCTGGAGCCAAACCTGTGGCAAGACCCACTGTGAATATGCCCGAACTCATGCCTGCCTGAAGGCCATTGGGCGCATCCTCAAAGACCATACAATGGTTCAATGGGGTCCCAAACACCTCTGCTCCCAGTAGATAACAATCAGGCGCAGGCTTTGAAGCGTGGAAGTCCTCTGCCGTAAGGATACGGTCAAAGAGTGACAGCAGGTGAGGTATGCGCATCTCCACCTGATGCATCTTCTTGTGATTGGAACTCGTTACTACAGCCAGTCGGACTCCATTTCTGCGCAAGTCGGATAGAAATTCCAGGGCACCGGGGATAAGGGGGAAGTCCATCTTGCTCTCGAAGATGTTCAGTTGCCTCTGCACTTCTGCTCTTGTCTCGGGCGAAGGGATGAAATCTTCGAATATGGACTTCAAGGTGCGCCCTTTCACCCTTAGTGCAAAAGCTCGTCCATCGGGAATAAGATCCTCGCCTATCTCACTCCAAAACTGAGTGTACTGTCCCTCTGTGTCAACCAGAGTGCCATCCAGGTCGAAAAGGGCTGTCTCCAGATATCGTTCCATATGCCGATGATTACTTGATTCCACGATACTTGAATATCATATCCTTTGCTTCTCCCACCATCTTGAACAGACGTTCAGCACGCAAGCGAGTTTCCTCGTCCTCAGTGGCTACACGGTCGGGATGATATTTCTTGGCCATCTGACGATATGCTTGCCTCACTTCATCGTCACTGACATAGGGACTGATGCCCAAGGTGCGGTAGGCCGAAAGCACAGCACTGGGGATGACATCTGGTTGCATATCGGCTGATGACTGCCCATTGTACGTTCTCCGTTCGTAATGGAAATGTACTTTGGGCCGTTGGAAGATACCTTCAGCCAGCCATCCAAGCATGTAGCCCATAAGGGCACCAGGTAACGAACGGGTAAGGGCAAGGCCGATGATGGCAAAGGTCCACTTGAGGCTACGCCATCCCATTCTGCCACACAGCCAGAAACAGGCAAGTATGAGAAGAAACCACTTCAGATTGATAAACATCTATACATTATATATATAGGCACCTATGGCGTGGCTGTACATCAGTCTTTGCAGTGTGCACACCCTCGAGGATGCCTCATTTCGAGGGCAAAGGTAACAACTCTTTTGCGTCACACAAGCCACCAACATGTTATTTTTTCTAAACATCCTATACTCCTACTGATTATCAGACAGATTGAGGGAAATCATGAAAAAGTCAGGAACAACAGGAAAAACTCATCTGACAATACTCCCTGCATACTTATTTAACGTAACTTTGCAATACGTCTGTCGTAGATAACGATGATATACATCGCATGGAAGAGATGAAAAGGCTAACAAGAGACAATAATCACACAAGACAATAACACCATATGAAGTCCATCATTCCCATCATGGCCATTGCCATGGCTCTGACATCCGCGTCCGTAACAGCCAGAAAGCACAAAGAACCGAAACCGTGCATCCCCATTCTGGCATGGTACAGCATTCCTGCAGGAGAATTTGCCACTGTGGAGCGTTATCAGGAACTCCGTGATGCAGGATTCACCCTTTCGTTCTCACATCTGTATAAGTATGAGGATGCAATCAAAGCTCTTGATCTGTGTGCACAGACAGGACTCAAGAGCGTGTTCATGTGCCCTGAACTGGAAAGCAATCCTGAAGCCACTGTGCTCAAGGTCAAGAATCATCCCGGACTGGGAGCCTATTTCCTGCGTGACGAACCGTCCAACAAGGACCTGCCCGCACTGGCCCAATGGGCACGACGTATCGAGAGTGCCGACAAGGAACATCCTTGCTATCTCAACCTGTTGCCTGTACATGCCTTTGCTTCCAGCCAAGAGTACATCACACACATTCAGCTCTTTGACTCCCTGGTTCATCTGCCACAGTTCTCCTATGACCATTACCCCGTAAATCAGGTGGGTGACAGCGTGTTTCTCAATGCACAGTTCTGGAATAATCTGGAGATTATGTCCAGGGAGGCAAGGCAGCGTAACAAACCCTTCTGGGCATTTGCACTGGCCACAGCCCATGGCTCGTATCCTATACCCACAGCCGATCATCTGCGCTTGCAACTGTATGCCGATTTGGCTTATGGAGCCCAATGCCTGCAGTATTTCACTTATTGGAATCCCGGCACAGAGACGTGGAATTTCCATCAAGCCCCTATTATGCAGGACGGCCTCCGCAGTTCAGTCTATGAGATTGTTAAGCAAATCAATAGGGAAATACAGGCACGTGCCGATGTGTTTCTTGGAGCGCATGTGACTTCGCTTTTCCACACGGGAAACGACATCCCCATGGGCACACATCGCTTGACCACCTTGCCTCAGCACATCCTGAAATTGGATACGCACGGACAGGGAGCACTGGTATCATGCCTGACCAACAATGGTACCAACTATGTGGTGATACAGAACACCTCTGTCACCAAGCCTCTGCAAGCAGAGGTCAGTACAGACCAGCATATGAAGATGGTGCTGCCCGACGGTTCCCGACAACCCGCATCATCTTATGGTTCCCTGCATATCCTCACCCCAGGCAATGTGCTCATCTTCGAAGAGGTTCAGTAAGACTATTTTTGTAGAGTCTGCTTTCCCTGGGTCCAATACAAACGAGCAGCCAACCCATATCAGGAAACTGCAAGTCCGGCTCATCCATCTGATGTGAAAAAACACAGTGGAATGAAGGTGGCATAAAAAGAAAAGGTGTAACTTTGTGGAAAATTGAATCAAAAAGCGAATCATATTACTTAATAACTTATTATAAACCCAAAAACAACAAACAATGAAGAAAACTATGTTGTTTGCCGCATGTGTAGCCCTGTTGGCAGCATGCTGCGGTGAGAAGAAGTGCAACTGCGACTGTGCTGCATGTGCAAACTGTGAGAACAAGGCTGCGGAGGCTACCACAGAAGAGGCTGTTGCTGAGATAGTGGAAAACGAGCAGTATGACCTCTCCAAACTCAAGCAGGATGCCGAGGGCTACTACATCCTCTTTGATGGTACCAGTTTGGACGGATGGCGTGGCTATGGCCAGGATGCCGTTCCTCAGAGCTGGGAGAACGATGGCGAATCTATTCATCTGAAAGGCAGTGGTACTGGTGAGGCTCAGGCCGAAGGTGGTGGCGACCTCATGTTCGCACACAAGTTCACCAATTTCACCCTCGAATTGGAGTACAAGATAAGCAAGGGTGGCAACTCTGGTATCTTCTATCTGGCACAGGAAGCCAAGGATGCCGAGGGCAACTATCTGCCCATTTGGCAGAGTTGCTCTGAGTATCAGGTGCTGGACAATGCCAACCATGTAGATGCACAGCTGGGTGTTGATGGCAATCGTCAGTCTGCTTCACTCTATGATATGGTTCCCGCCAATCCTCAGAACGCTAAGCCCTTCGGTGAGTGGAACAAGGCCAAGATTGTGGTCTTCAAGGGTACTGTCATTCATTATCAGAACGACGAGAAGGTGCTGGAATACCACCTGTGGACTCCCAAATGGAAGGAAATGCTTGACAACAGCAAGTTCTGCAAAGGCGGTGAATTCCCCTATGCTTATGGCATGATGATAGAGGAAGGCAAGAATGGTGGCTACTTTGCTCTCCAAGACCACGGTGACGACGTGTGGTATCGCAATGTCCGCATCAAGGTGATGGATTAAGCATCAAGGGCATTCATCTGCTCGCCCGCTTGATACAATATGGCCATGCTGCAGCCCATAGGTCTGTGGCACGGCCATATTTCTGTTTGCCCTCCAGAGGGAATTTCTTTCCTGCCCCAAGGCTTGTGGGAATGAAAAGGATGCAGTAACTTTGCACGTGGATACTGGCAAAAAGCAAAGTAAGCCAAGGAGAGATGCCAGAGTGGTCGAATGGACCGCACTCGAAATGCGGCATACGGGTGACTGTATCCAGGGTTCGAATCCCTGTCTCTCCGCAAAATCTTCCTACCGACAGACAGCCTGCTCACTATCAGCAGGCTGTTCTCGTTATTATACAGGTATGTTACTGGATGTTATCGGGGCTCATCAGAAATATGGAGTGGCGCATAATAATATATTATTCGTGAAGTATATTATA
>SAMEA3663036__coassemble_455_pt1 | contig 19423 bp, 14 predicted proteins | sample SAMEA3663036__metabat2_high_PE_022 | metagenome-assembled genome bin SAMEA3663036 (sample SAMEA3663036) | pig gut metagenome | biome: pig gut; feature: pig-associated habitat; material: faeces | place: France | collected 2012
GGCAGTACGCCAGAGGACTAGTTCTATAATTCCCCACGGAATATCTACAGAGCCATCACTTGGGCTGTCACTCTGGACACGCCCTCTCTTCTGATGTATGAGATATGCTTACATTGTTGTCCTCTCAGCGGTCTTCGGGACGAACATCGTACTGCTTCTGCAAGTCCTCCAACTGCTGATGCAACTGTGTCGTTATCTTCTCATAACCTGGCTGACCGTAGAGGTTATGCATCTCTGAGGGATCTTTCTTCAGGTCATACAGTTCCCATGTATCTATGTCATTATAAAAATGTATGAGCTTATATCGCTTGGTGCGGATGCCATAATGACGCTTGACCATATGTTCGGCAGGATACTCATAGAAATGATAATATATGGCATTGCGCCAATGCTTGGGACTGCGTTTTCCCTGCAGCAGCGGCACCAAGCTCACCCCCTGGATATCCTGAGGAATCGGCGCGCCAGCCAAGTCAAGGAAGGTGGGAGCATAATCGATATTCTGAACCATATCCTGGATTTCTCCTCTGCGCTTTAGTCCCTCTGGGAGTCGCATGATGAGCGGTGTGTTCAAGCTCTCCTCATACATGAATCGCTTGTCGAACCATCCGTGCTCGCCCATATAGAATCCCTGGTCACTGGTATATACCACCAGAGTGTTGTCCAGCATATCATGCTCTCTCAGATAATCCATGAGTCGTCCCACATTATCGTCCATGCTTCGTGTCACCTTGGCATAGTCTCTCATATACCTTTGGAACTTATATTCCGTGAGAGCCTTTCCTGTGGGAGGATTCTGGTAAAAGTCTGTTGTGATGGAATCATAGAAGGCATCATACTGCCTTCTGTCGGCTTCGCTCAAGCGGTCTATATTATATAAGTATGATCCACTCAGGCGACTCTTGTCCCCCTTCCGATAAATCTTGTTATCATAGATGAGGTCCATATCCATAGGAGAGGCGATGCTCATCTGCTGCTGTTGTGCAGCCACACGTCCTTCCCAATCATCCCAGAAATTGGCAGGCAGGGGGAAAGTCTGATCCTCATATGCGCGAAGATATTTCAATGGGGGAAGCCAGTCACGATGGCAAGCTTTGTGATGAACAAAGAGTATGAAGGGTTTCTCCTTGTCCCGATGCTCCATCCAGTCGATGGCCTTGTCTGTGATGACCTCCGTGCAATATCCTTGAGTCTGCTTTCGGCTTCCATCCATCTGGATAAAGGTGGGATTGTAATACTCACCCTGTCCGCCCAGTATTTCGTAGTAGTCAAATCCTGTGGGCTTGCTCACCAGGTGCCACTTTCCCACGAGAGCCGTCTGATAACCTGCCTGTTGCATGAGTTTGGGCATAGTCTGCTGGCTACCGTCAAAGATGCCATGCTCGTTGTTGGTAAATCCATTCTTGTGGCTGTGCTTTCCTGTGAGCATACAAGCACGGCTGGGCCCCGACAGGCTATTGGCAACAAAGCTATGCCTGAAGAGAACACCTTCGCTGGCAAGCCTATCCAGGTTGGGTGTCTGTATGGGACTGTTGCCATAGGCCGACAGCATCTGTGCCGTATGGTCGTCCGTCATGATATAGACGATGTTGGGTCGTTGCTGCGCTGTGGCTGCCACAGGAAGCAACATCAGCAGTGGAAGAGGTCTTTTCATATCGCTTGTTAGTTATTTGTTATCTCCTATTGGATGGGGGGCGTCAGGTCATCTCTCCGTCTCTCCATCAGTTGTGAGGTGATGCGAGCATGTCTTTCAGATAAGGCGCTGTGGCACTGTCGGGACATTCTGCCAGCTGTTCGGGTGTACCGCAGAACACGATGTTTCCGCCATCCCTACCTCCACTGGGGCCCATGTCCAATATCCAGTCAGCACTCTTTATCACATCCAGGTTATGCTCAATCACCACCACCGTATTGCCTTTCTCCACCAGGCGGTTGAGTACAGAAAGCAGCACGCGTATATCCTCAAAATGCAAGCCCGTGGTGGGTTCGTCCAGGATATAGAATGTACTACCCGTATCTTTCTTGGCCAATTCGGTAGCCAGTTTCACGCGTTGGCTCTCCCCTCCCGACAGAGTGGTACTGGGTTGTCCCAGCTTGATGTATCCCAGTCCCACATCCTGCAGGACCTTTATACGCTTCAGGATGGCTGGTTGGTTCTCAAAGAACTCCACAGCCTGATTGATGGTCATATCCAGCACGTCGGCAATACTCTTTCCACGGAATCGCACTTCCAGTGTCTCTCTGTTGTATCGCTTTCCGTGGCATTCCTGACAGGGAACCAGCACGTCGGGCAGGAAGTTCATCTCTATGGTCCTGTATCCGTTGCCGCCACATTCCTCACATCGGCCTCCCTTGACATTGAAGGAGAACCTTCCAGGCTTGTATCCTCGTATCTTCGCCTCAGGAAGTTCCACAAAGAGATTTCTGATATCATTGAAGATACCCGTATAGGTGGCAGGATTAGAACGTGGGGTACGTCCCAGCGGACTCTGATCCACGCTTACCACCTTATCTATATATTCCAGTCCCTCCACAGAGGTGTATGGAAGAGGATTCTGCAGGGAACGGTAGAAATGCTGACTGAGTATGGGCTGTAAGGTGTCTCCTATCAGAGTACTTTTGCCACTGCCGCTCACACCGGTCACACAGATAAGACATCCGAGCGGAAAGTCAGCATCCACCGACTTCAGATTATTGCCTGTGGCTCCGTGAATGCTGAGTGTATGACCGTTTCCTGTGCGTCGCATGGCAGGCACGTCTATGCGTTGAATACCTTTCAGATACCTGCTGGTGAGGGTATCGGCCTTGAGCATATCCCTGTAGGTTCCCTGATACACCACCTGTCCTCCACGGCGTCCTGCCAGAGGTCCTATATCCACGATATAATCGGCATGCTCCATCATCTCCTGGTCATGCTCCACCACTATCACGGTATTGCCGGCATCGCGGAGTTTACATAGGGATTTTATCAGACGGATATTGTCACGCTGATGCAAGCCTATGCTGGGCTCATCCAGGATATACAGCACCCCCACCAGCTGACTGCCTATCTGTGTGGCCAGACGGATGCGCTGGCTTTCTCCTCCAGAGAGAGTGGCCGAGGAGCGTGAAAGCGACAGATAATCCAGTCCCACATCCAGCAGGAAGCGCAGGCGAGTGCGTATCTCCTTGAGTATTTCCGAGGCTATACGCTGCTGCTGTGGTTCCATGTGGTTCTCTGCATCAGCCAGCCATTCATACAGTTCGGACAGGTCCATGGCCGATAGCTGAGCAATATTCTTCCCCGCTATGCGGTAATGAAGAGCCTCCCTGCCGAGGCGCGTCCCTTCACATTCGGGACACGTGCAGGTATGACTGAACTGTTCGGCCCACCTCTGGCTGTTTGCCCCCATATCCTGATCCAGCATCTGGCTAATATACTTGGCCAACCCATCATATGTGCAGAACAGGTCATTGGCAGTGTGAGTCACCGAAGCAGGCAAGCGCAACCGTTCGTCTGAACCATTGATGATTTCCGACAAGGCCTCATCGGGCACATCGCAGAGGGGAGTATCCAGGGTGCAGCCATAAGTCTGCAGCAAGGCATCCACCTGCCAGAATATCATCTGCTGGCGTGATTTTCCCAGGGGAGCTATACCGCCTTGCTTCACGCTCAGACTTCTGTCGGGGAACACCTTATCAGGGTCTATCAGGCTCACCACACCCAATCCCTTACAGCGCGGGCATGCACCCTGGGGACTGTTGAAAGAGAAGTTGTGGGGCGCAGGATCCTTATAGGATATACCGCTGGTGGGACACATCAGGCGTTTGCTATAATGACGTATCTCTCCTGTATCGGAATCCAGAATCTGCAACAGCCCATCACCCTGCTTCAGTGCCGTGGCAATGGTCTGAGCCAATCGGGCTTCATCCTTCTCCTGAACGAGCAAGCGGTCTATGACCACTTCTATGTCATGATTCCTGTAGCGGTCCACCTTCATGTCGGGCACTATCTCACACATCATCCCATCCACTCTCACGTAGAGGTATCCCTTGCGTCGCACGCTCTCGAAGAGTTCACGGTAATGTCCCTTACGATGATGAACCAGCGGAGCCAGGATGTAAATCTTCCGTGCGCAGAAATCTCTGAGTATCAGGTTCACTATCTGCTCCTCAGTGTATCTGGCCATACGTTCGCCCGTCACATATGAGTACGCTTCTCCTGCACGGGCAAAGAGCAGGCGCAGGAAGTCATAGATTTCTGTGGTGGTACCCACCGTGCTGCGTGGGTTCTTGTTGGTGGTCTTCTGCTCTATACTGATGACTGGGCTGAGGCCAGTAATCTGATCCACATCGGGGCGCTCCATGTTCCCCAGGAAATTACGTGCATAGGCGCTGAAGGTCTCTATATAGCGGCGTTGGCCTTCAGCATAAATGGTATCAAAGGCCAGGGAAGACTTTCCACTGCCGCTCAGACCCGTGATGACAGTAAGGCTGTGTCGGGGAATCTCCACATCCACATTCTTGAGATTATGAACTCTGGCCCCCAAGATGGTCAGTTTCGAATCACTCATCCGTTCCTCCCGTCCCTTGCTGCCTACTGTTATCATAGCCTGTCAGTACGGATATCGTCTTCTTTACGTTATACTTGCGTCCGTCAGCTCCCTTGGCTTTTACCACCAGGAAATATACTCCGTCACTCACCGTCCTGCCATTCACCTTGCCATCCCATTCGCCTGCTGGGGAATTCCAGGAATACAGCTTCCTGCCCCATCTGTTGAAGACTGCAGCCTCAAAGGATACTATGCTCTGATAACCATCCTTGGCGCGGAGCACATCGTTATAGCCATCACCATTGGGTGAGAATGCATTGGGAAACTCCAGCTTACTCTCGCTGATGCTCACCGATATGGGATTCTCCTCTCCCTCGCTGGGATACACGATGGTATCATTTCCCAAGACGAAGGTAGCATACAGCTGCACGCGAAACGAGCCACTACTGGTGAAGGTGTATTCTATATCCTCATCGAAGCGGTGCACCAGCAGCCTCTCCTCATCGCCCTCACGCCATATCTTCCATTCGTAGCGGACCGAATAGTCACCCACATTCTCAGGATTGGCATAGAAATGTGCCACCAGAGGCGCACTCTGACTCGAAGAGGCATCATCCAGCTCCTCCCCATCTGCTGTTATATACTGGGCTGTGGGATCCACCGAAGGATAACCCTCCTGGGCGCTCTGAATGAAATGAGCCGGCAGACTCTCTTCCAATCCCGAAAACACAGATACTCCAGGGAGCGCACATACAGCCTGTACGCTCGTGCCCAACAGGCAAACACTTGCCAGCAACAGGCTCCTTATCATGTTCTGATATCTCATAGTTCTGCAAATTTAGTGTTTTTCCTCCATCCATATCCCTTTTCATGCTGTAAAATGAGTGGCTTCGTGGGAAAAGTATTAACTTTGCGGAGATGAAAAGACTTATATTCCTCATTCTGATATCTATGCCTTGCATGCTTTGGGCACAGGGCACGATGCAGCAACTTCAGCACATGCACCAGGTGATGAAGGGTGAGACATGGGCCTCCATTGCAGCGAAATATGGTGTTAGTGAACAAGCCCTTCAGCAGGCCAACAGGGACGTGAAGGTCAAGAAGAACAAGCCCAAGAAGGGGGCTCTGCTCGTGATTCCCGATGCATGCCCCACTCCTGAACCTACTGCCGAGCCAGCTCCCATGGTCCAGACCCACTACAGCCACCTCCGCATAGGTGTGCTCCTGCCTCTGGAAGAGGAAAGTGAGCGAGGAGCCAAAATGGTGGAGTTCTACCAAGGATTACTCATGGCTGCCGACAGCATACGCCACACGGGGGTGGATATCACCATCCATGCCATTCACTCTGGCTCCACAAAGGCCAGCATGCAACATCTGCTCAGCAACAACAAGTCGCTTCAGCGCGCACACGTGATCTTCGGCCCAGTGGATGGAGCTCAGGTGGACGTGCTCAATCAGTTCTGCATGCAGCACAATATCCATCTGGTGATGCCCTTCTCACGCACACAGGGCGAGACCAATCAGCCTTTGGCCTACATCGCCACTGCACCGGCCAACGTAACTGCCTCCAATGCAGCCTCCCTGGTAACAAGGACCATGGGGACGAATGTCAATTACGTGATTCTCAACACCAACGAATCAGACACGCGCGGTTCACTCTTCACAGGGAAACTTAAGGAAGCCCTGGCAGAACAAGGTACTCAGACCCGCATGCTCAACATAGAAGGAGATGACTTCGCATACGAATCCGCCTTCAACCAGACTATGGTCAACTGCATCGTGCCTGACAATGTGGGCATCAAGTCGCTCAATATCCTGTGTGCACGCCTGAAGAGTTTCACCGAGGCACATCCGCAGTATGCCATACGTCTGCTCGGTTATCCCGAGTGGGTCACCTATACCAGCACCCTGCTCAACAGTTTCTACCGCTTCGACACTTATGCCTACTGCACCTATTACAATCATCCGCTGAGTGCCAGCACCCAATCATTCGGCAACGCCTTTGCAAGCAACTTCGGGCACCCCATGATACCCAGCTTCCCCTGCTTTGCCATGATGGGATTCGACATGGGCTTATATTTCATGAGCGGACTGGCCACCCTGGGAGAGACCTTCGACAGCCGTCAGGATGAACTTGTCATGAATCCCATCCAGCATCCTTTCCTCTTCCGCCAGGACACCGAAGGTGGCGAGCGCATGAACCACTTTGTGCAGATGGTTCACTATTCACCCGACCAGAAGATTACGCTTGTGCAATGAAGAGACTGCTTTTCCTGATATACGCCATTTCCGTCGGAACCATACTCCATGCCCAGGTAGGCGAAGCCAGAAAGGACCTGGCCATAGGCGTCAGTGGAGGATACGTTCTCAACAAGGTATCGTTCAATCCCACCATCAAACAGAATTTCCATACAGGCACCACCTTTGGCATCAGCCTCAGATACACCTGTGAGAAATACTTTGCTGCCCTGTGCGCTCTCCAGGCTGAAGTAAACTACACGGAGATGGGATGGAAAGAGAAGATAGAGACCAGCACCGACACATACCAGCGACAGATGGGCTATGTACAGGTGCCCCTCCTGGCCAACATCGGTTTCGGACGTGAACGAGGAGGGGCCAAGGGATTCATCGTGCTGGGACCACAGATAGCCTTCTGCATCAATGAAGACGAGAAAAGAGGCGGAGAGTGGACTGAAGAGACGCTCTCAAAGCGACCCAACCAGATAGTGGAACAGTATGACCTGCAGGTGCAGAAGAAATTCGAATACGGACTCACAGGAGGTGCAGGACTGGACCTCAGCACACGCAGCGGCCATCATTTCCTGCTCGAGGGGCGGTATTACTATGCCTTGAGCGATATCTTCAAGAACTCCAAGAAGGACCCCTTCGGCCGAAGTGCCAACGGTGCCATCCTCATCAAGGCTTCCTACCTCTTCGACATCATCAAGACCAAACTGTGAATCTGGGGAAACATTCCCATAGCATGAGAGGTGGCTCCGCAGCCGAAAAGGTTCACACACATGAGCCACGACCGCTCCTCTGCAGCACCCCACTCCTTCCAGATATCACCATCCCGAATCTGACATTTTGCTGGTTTCGGAAGCCTTTTGCTTACACTTTGTCATTCGAACACCTCCTCAGAATGTGTCAAAACGAACCAAGGCAGACTGCATGAGCATCCGACCGACGCTGAGAAGCACCAAAAAGGGCATCCAAACGTCTGAAAACTGAGTCTCAAGCACTGAAAATATCTGTCGCAAGCATTCCTGCCCGATAAAAGGGATGTTTTCGTATTGATTCCCAGATACTTAAACCACCATCCACAAGCACTGGAGCATCGGACGCAAATATTTGCAACCCAGGATGCAAGTATTTGCAACCTCACTTGCAAACGTTATCATCCCAGAACTCATACGTTCATCTGCATCGAAAAGAGCCCTCCCCCACCCTTACTTTTATGTCCTGGAGACCATATTCACGGGCTCATCCAAGACCCAAACAAGAGATTCCACACCCCCATAAACGCACTTTCGGACGGATTCTAAGCCAATTTCTGCGGTCAAAAGCATGAATTTCTTGCACAAAAGAGAGCAAATGTGCAATGTTTCTCTCTCCTTTGAACGAAAAAGCAGCACCACTGGGAGTGTCATTTTGACACCACAAACGCCATTTCTGTGACACATTACAACTGTCCATTACAGTTAAATAATCCCAAGAGCATTCCTTTTTGCCCACAACTCACAATCTATTAGAATAAAAAGTAGTACCTTTGCAACATCTATGCGCTATAAGATGAAGAAGAATGTGATGCTGACTCTGTTCCTGGCAGCCCTATTGACTGGGTGCGGGGAATACTCTGCTGTACAGAAGTCCGCCGACTATGACTACCGCTACGAGGTGGCCAAGGCCAACTATGCAGAAGGAAAGTACAGCAAAGCCTCACAGCTGCTGGGCGACTTGCTGGCTCCGCTCAAAGGGACGCAGAACGGCGAAGAAAGTCTGTATATGATAGCCCAATGCTGTTTCAAAAGCAAAGACTATGAGACAGCCTCCACCTTCTACCGCAAGTATTACCAGAGCTATCCCAAAGGAGAATTTGTGGAACAGGCCAGATACGGATGTGGATACTCTCTGTACAAGATGACCCCTGACCCTCGCCTTGACCAAAGCAGTACCATGGAGTCCATCACCGAATTCCAGAATTTCCTAGACCTGTACCCCCACACATCCCTGCGAGAGCAAACCACCCAGATGATTTACGCTCTGCAGGACAAACTGGTGGAGAAGGAGTTCCTCTCAGCCAAACTGTATTATGACCTGGGGAGCTACGTGGGCAACATGACCTACGGCGGAAGCAATTACGAAGCCTGTGTGGTCACAGCCGAAAATGCACTCAAGGACTATCCCTACGCCTCAGCGGAAAGACGAGAGGAGTTTGCCGTGATGATAGTGAGAGCCAAGTATCAGTTGGCCATGAAGAGCGTGGAGGAAAAGCGGGTGGAGCGATTCCGTAGCGTGGTGGACGAATGCTATGCCTTCAGAAACGATTACCCGGAAAGTACACATCTGAAGGAAGTCAACTCCATGCTGTCCAATGCCGAATCCATCATCAAGAAGAAGCACATTCAGATACAGGATACCGAAGAGACAAACTGAAGAAGACATACAACGAAAAAAAAATATCTCATTACAGACTATATATGGATTATAAGAAATCAACAGCACCGACCAATACGGTGACACGCGATGTGATGAATCTGTGCAAGGACACAGACAACATCTATGAGAGCATTGCCATTATCGCAAAGCGAGCCAACCAGATTTCTGCAGACATCAAGACTGAGCTCAACAAGAAGCTGCAGGAGTTTGCAAGCCCCACCGACACACTCGACGAGACCTTCGAGAACCGTGAGCAGATAGAGATAAGCCGTTTCTACGAGCGTCTGCCCAAGCCCACTCTCATGGCCACAGAGGAATTCATAGAGGGCAAGATATTCTATCGCAACCCCAGCAAGGAAACTCCCCTGGAATATTGATTCCTATCCTCCACCCCGCTGGAGATTAGTTACAAAAAGAAAAGACAGGTACGATGATACAACGCATACAGAGTGTATACCTCTTCCTTGCCTCCATGGCATGCGTGGCATGCATGAGCATGGGCATCGGCCGTTTCTATACCGAAGAGGGTGAGCCGATGGGCAGACTCTTCAATCTGTGGATGAGTATGCCCGACGGACAGAAGTCACTCTTCCCCTGGGCTCTCTTCATCATTCTGCTCGTCTGCGCAACCTTGTTGCTGGCAAACATCTTCCTCTACAAGCGCCGTGTACTGCAACTCCGCATCAGTTTGTTTTGCCTGCTGATTCTGGTAGGATGGTATGCCGTATATGCAATATTTGCCTGGATGAAGATGGAGTCCATGCAAGCCATGTTTCGCCCCGAATGGCCTGCAGCATTCCCTGCCATAGCCATCGTGCTCATATGGCTGGCCAAGCGCGGCATCATGAGAGACATTCTCCTCCTGAAGTCATTGGACCGACTGAGATAACCCGCAGTCCAAGCATCATAAAGCAGGAATCACACGGTACTTGATTCACATATCATACCTGTGTGATTCCTGCTTGCTTTATCTCCGACGGCATCAGAATCTCCTGCCAGCCGCGGACTGCGGCCTGGGGAATCATCTCTGCACGTTCTTCTGCTCCAGTTCAGCTTGCAGACGCAACATCTCATCACGCAAGAGAGCAGCATCCACGAAATTGAGTTCCTTGGCAGCCTTCTGCATCCGTTTCCTGAGGGAATCTATCTCTCGTTCCATCTGCTCTGGGGTGTGCAACTCGCTTTCAGCAGCAAGAACAACAGGAGACGGCTGGGGTTCCACATAAGCCCTCTGTTCGCTGGCATTGCCTGCCTGCAGGAGGTCTCCCATGGTCTGCTCTTTGGATATAGGCTTGGGGATGATGTGGTGAGCCTCATTGTAGGCCAGCTGCACCTGTCTTCTTCTGTTGGTCTCCTCTATCGTCAAGGCCATGCTTTCTGTGATGACATCGGCATACATGATGGCGCGTCCATTCAGATTGCGTGCAGCACGTCCCACAGTCTGTGTGAGGCTACGATGGCTGCGCAGAAAGCCTTCCTTGTCAGCATCCAGGATGGCCACCAGACTTACCTCAGGCAAGTCGAGGCCTTCACGCAGGAGATTGACTCCCACCAGTACGCTGTAGATACCCGAACGGAGATCATTCATGATACGAACGCGCTCCAGAGTATCCACATCGCTATGGATGTAGGCCGTCTCTATGCCGTGCCTCTGCAGATATTCCGTGAGTTCCTCAGCCATTCGCTTGGTGAGGGTGGTGACCAGGGTACGCTCTCCCCGCTCTATGCGTATCTGAATCTCCTCCATGAGGTCATCCACCTGATTCTGTGTAGGACGAACCTCTATCACGGGGTCAGGCAATCCAGTGGGTCTGATGAGCTGTTCCACCACGATACCCTCACTCTGAGCCAACTCATAGTCGGCGGGCGTTGCACTTACATAGATAACCTGATGAGTGAGTTCCTGAAACTCCTCAAACTTCAGCGGACGGTTGTCGCGGGCTGCAGGCAGACGGAATCCATAATACACCAGATTGTTCTTGCGTGCTCTGTCTCCGCCATACATGGCACTTATCTGTGGCACAGACACATGACTCTCATCTATGATGGTGAGATAATCCTCAGGGAAGAAGTCGAGCAGACAATAGGGACGGGTGCCTGGTTCGCGCCCGTCAAAATATCGGCTATAGTTCTCAATGCCCGAGCAGTGTCCCAGTTCCCTGATCATCTCCATGTCATAGGTAACACGCTCATGCAACCTCTTGGCCTCGAGCATCCTGCCTTCTTCCTCAAAGAGAGTCACCTGCTCGGCCAGGTCATCCTCTATCTTGCGTATGGCTTGCTCCTGTGCCTCATGACTGGTCATAAAGAGATTGGCAGGATAGACCTTATAATCCTCAAACGAAGCCATGCGCTGCAGAGTCTGTGGTTCGAGTTCCTCAATGGACTCTATCTCATCTCCCCAGAAGGTGATGCGCAGAATCTGGTCGGCATAGGCAAGAGCCACATCCACGGTATCACCCTTGACACGCATCTGGCCACGTGCCAGAGTGAGATCGTTACGCACATAGAGGCTGTCGGTCAGCTTTCTCAGCAACTGCTGTCTGTCCATCCGTTGTCCTACCCGCAACTCTATCATATTCTCATAGAAGGCGGCAGGATTACCCATGCCATAAATGCATGACACGCTACTCACCACCACCACGTCCTTCCGTCCCGAAAGCAAAGCGCTGGTGGCAGAGAGTCGCAGTTTGTCTATCTCCTGATTGATGGCCAGGTCCTTCTCTATATAAGTATCGGTACTGGGGATGTACGCCTCAGGCTGGTAATAGTCATAGTAACTGACATAGTATTCCACGGCATTCTCAGGAAAGAACTGTTTCATCTCTCCATAGAGCTGTGCCGCAAGCGTCTTGTTGTGACTCAAGATGAGCGTGGGCTTGTTGACCTGAGCGATTACATTGGCCACAGTAAAAGTCTTACCACTGCCCGTGACACCCAACAAGGTCTGGGCCGGCACACCCGAAAGTATACCTTGAGTGAGCTGGCGTATGGCCTCCGGCTGGTCGCCCGTAGGTGCATATTTGGATATAAGTTTGAAGTCTCCCATAATGTCGACTGCAAAAATAGACATTTTTCATGGCTCGCACCTTGCCGCAGCAGAAAGAAATACAGTTGCAAGTATAATAACAGACTTGAGCAATTGTTAAACTTACCTAACATTTTCGCACTCATCCAAAAATATCACATAAATTTGTAATATAAAAGAATACACCACCGAGCCGTGTCGGTTAGGTAAATACTAATTCCAAATCACAATCCCAACATGAGAATCAAGTACCTGAGTCTGCTGATGGCAGCCCTTCTGCTCACAGCAACTCCCTCTTCGGCCAAAGACCGCAAAGAGAAAGACAAGACAGAGCAATCCGCCAAAGAGAAGAAGACAAAGAAATCAGAGGAGAAGAACAAGGACTCAAAGAGCGACAGCAAGAAAAGCCGCAAGAAGAAAAAACAACCTGAGCAACCACAAAAACCCGCCGAAGAGAAACCTTCTGTGGACCGACCGGGACTCTTCCGCGTGACCAAACTGAAGAACGAATGGTTCTTCCATATTCCCGACAGTCTGATTGGCAGAGACTTCCTGACCACCACACGCTTCACCTCCACACCATCCGACAGTCGTAAGTTCGGAGGCGAACAGGTCAACGAGCAGATGGTGTATTTCCAAAAGGTAAATGACGAGCAGATGCTCATACGCGCCAAACTCATCATCAATGTGGCCGACTCCACACAGGCCATCAGCCGTGCCATAAAGATCAGCAACGAGAATCCCATCATAGGCTCATTCAAGATAGAGGAACACAAGGACGGAGCCTATAAGATCAAGGTATCACCCTTCTTCAATCAGGACAACCCTGCCCTGGGACTGCCTCAGTATGCAAAGAGCGGATATGGACTGCAAGGGCTGCTGAACGATATGAGCTATGTGGAGGATATCAAGTCCTTCCCCCTGAACACCGAGGTGCGTCTGGTAAAGACATACGCCACAGGCCCCAATGCCACCCTTCCTGCAGCACAAAGCACAGGAAAGGTAACCCTGGGACTGAACATCAGTTTCATTCTGCTACCCAGACAACCCATGATGAAGCGCTATTACGACCCTCGAGTAGGCTTCTTTGCTGACAGCTATACCAGTTTCACTGATGAGCAGCAACGAGTGGAAGGCAAGAAATTCATCACACGATGGAGACTGGAGCCACGGCCAGAGGATGTGGAGAAGATGCGAAGGGGTGAACTGGTGGAACCCATGAAGCCTATAGTATACTACATAGACCCTGCCACTCCGAAACAATGGCGCAAGTATCTGATACAAGGTGTCAATGACTGGCAGAAGGCCTTTGAGAAAGCAGGATTCAAGAATGCCATCATAGGTAAGGAATGGCCCGAGAACGATTCCACCATGAGCATGGAAGATGCACGGTACAGCTGCATACGTTATCTGGCAAGCCCCATCGAGAATGCCTACGGTCCCAACGTGCATGATCCACGTTCGGGAGAGATACTGGAAAGCCACATCTGCTGGTATCACAATGTGATGAGTCTGGTACATGACTGGTACATGGTACAGGCAAGCAGTATAGACGAAGCCGCACGATCCATGAACTTCAGTGAGGAACTCATGGGCCAGCTGATACGATTCGTAAGCAGTCATGAGGTGGGACACACCCTGGGACTCAGGCACAACTTCGGATCCTCAAGCACTGTACCCGTGGACAGCCTGCGCAACAAGGAATGGGTGGAAGCACATGGACACACACCCAGCATCATGGACTATGCACGCTTCAACTATGTGGCACAACCCGAGGACCACATCGGACGCGAAGGCATCTTCCCACGTATCAATGATTATGACAACTGGGCCATCAAATGGGGATACACCTACCTGCCGGATGCAAAAGATGAGGATGAGGACCACCAGCTCATGGAAGAGATGACAGCAAAGAGCCAGGAGAACCCACGCCTGTGGTGGGGAGACGGAGAGGCTTATGAAGGCAGACTCGACCCTAGATGCCAGACTGAGGACCTGGGGGATGATGCCATGAAGGCAAGTACCTATGGCATACAGAACCTGAAATATGAAATCAGCCGAATGGAAGAATGGACAAAGGACAATCCCAAGGACCTGTATGGCAACGACCTCAGTCGCATGTACAACCAGATAACCGGACAGCTGAAACGATATTGCGGACATGTGGCACGCAACATCGGAGGCACACGAGTCACCTATCGCACCAAGTACCAGGCAGGAGACAGATACGAACCACAACCACGGGAAAAGCAGGAAGCAGCCCTGAAGTTCATGGACGAGCAGATTCTGCACGAACCCATGTGGCTGAGGGATGTAAGCTATGCACGCCGCATAGCAGCCGATCCCCAGAATCTGACCTCCGAAGTGGGACAGTATGTCATCACCTTGCTGATGGACCGTCTGGACTACCTCAACGAACTTTATTCGCCACAGGATTATCTCACCGACCTCAGCAAACTGGTATTCAGTGAGGCCTACTCAGGAAAGAAGGTCACTCCCTACCGAAAGGCCATCCAGAGAGAGATGCTCAGTCATCTGCTGCGTGCCCATGGCAACAGCAATGAGGATATCCAGCCAGCCGTCCTGTACACCTTACGTCAGCTGGAGGAACTCTCCAGAAAGGCGGGCCATTCCACAGCCGACATAGACAGCCGCGCCTACTGGCAGCACATCTTCGACCAGATAGGAAGAGAATTGATCTGGAAGTAAGGCACAAGCCTTATACATTATATATATATAGTAAAGCCACGGACAGCACTCCACACGAGGAGACCTGTCCGTGGCTATACTTTATCTCAGGAATAGTCCTGCTGCTTACTCCAGCACCAGCACCCTACTGCTGCCCTCGTTGGCAGTAAGCACATTCAGTCCCACCTTCATCAGATAGTCGCCACTGTACTGCTTACCATCACACTCCAGCCAGGACTTGGCACCAGGCATCAGATTCGTCTCGCGCACAGTATACACCTTGCGGGCATCCAGTCCCTCCAGTTTCACATTGCGCAGAGGTTCCTTGTAACGGGGATGCAGGTCATAAACGAAGAGCACAGCACGCTGCCTATCCTTACTCACATAGTTGAGCGCACAATGGTCCGATTCATAGGGCGAAACCAAGCGATACTGGTCTCCCTCCAGGATCACAGGCTTCATGTCATTGTAGTTCTTGACTGCACTCTGCACAAACTTATACTCGTCCTGAGAAAGTGATTTCAAATCGATATCAAAGCCCAGCTTACACGAACTGCACACATCCGTGCGGAACTTCACACTGGCACGTCTGTTCCAGTTCGTGACATGCGAACCCATGGTCTTGGCTGGGAAGAACTTCGAGAGGCTCCACTGTATATAGATACGCTCATAGGGGTCGGTATCGTCAGAGCACCAGAACTCGGTAAAGTACTTCAGCATCTCGTAGTCCATACGTCCTCCTCCGCCCGAGCAGAGCATCATAGGCAGACGGGGATACTTGGCATGCAGACGTGTCAGCACATTATAGATACCACGCACATGATCGATATACAAGCGTCCCTGGTCATGCTTGAGATAAGGCGAATAGATGTTGGTGATGACACTATTGCAGTCCCACTTGAAGTAAGCCACGTCAGGATTCTCCGTCATGATACGGTCCACTATCTCATACACATAATCCTGCACCTTGGGATTGGAGATATCCAGTACAAGCTGGTTGCGATAGTAATAGGTCTCACGATTGGGCTGCATGATGACCCAGTCGGGATGTTTCTCGAAGAGTTCACTCTTGGGATTGACCATCTCTGGCTCTACCCAGATACCAAACTTCACACCCGCCTTCTTGGCATCTCTCACCAGGCCAGGTATTCCTTCAGGCAACTTATCCTGGGTGGCCTCCCAGTCACCCAAGCCTGCGCGATCGTCCTTGCGAGGATACTTATTGGCAAACCATCCGTCATCAAGCAGGAACATGTCCACACCCAGGTCCTTGGCATCTTTCATCAATTCTGCCAAACTCTGCTGATTGAAGTTGAAACCTGTGTTCTCCCAGTTGTTGAGCAGGGTCAAACGATCCTCTGTGCCCATGTTCACCTGATAAAGTCGTGCCCAGTCATGAAGGTTTCTGCTGGCCTCACCCACACCATGATTGCTGAGTGTGAAGATAAACTCCGGTGTGGTGAACACCTCACCTGCCTTCAGCCTGTAATCAGAAGCATAAGGATTGATGGCAGGTATCACACGCAGGGCGCCCACATTATCCACTTCAAAGGTAAACTGGAAATTTCCCGGCCATCCTATAGTGCCCAGCATCACCTGCCCCTCACTTTCTCTGGCAGGAGCGTCAAACCCAAGTTCGAAGAATGGTTCCTGCTGCATGGCAGCACGTGTTCCCAGTTTGGTATCCACTATCTTCTTACCCTTGGTCAACCGTGCAGTCTCTGGCTGACCTTCCTTGGCCCAGTCGCCATGATAAGTGGTCACGTAGTAACTCGCAGATTTGAAGTAAAGCATCGTGGAGGCATAGCGCCACAGGGTGACAGCAGATTTCTCCTTGTGTGAGATTTCACTCCAAGCCTTGATGACGTTCTCCTTGGTATAGGCCACATAATGCAGGACCACCGTGACAGGATATTCCTTGTCGGCCAATGTGATGATGGTCTCTGTTCCTCCCTCCACAGCCTTCTGTTCACAGGACTGGAAATACAGATAGGTGGTCATGTTTCCATCGGCATGGGTTATTGCCAGGGCAGGCTCAAAGAAATCCTCGGCACCCGAGGTAGCATAAACCTCATGTCCACGCTGGCAGACAGACCCATCAGAAGCTGCATACACATCCCATTTCAACTGATCATAATCAGAGGCATCAAGCAATCTGTCGCCCAGATACACTTGATAAAGTCTCCCCTTGGGCGAGACCTTCAGGACAAGATCTGTCTTTTCTGTAGACACACAGATTGTCTTTTGCGCAAAGGCCGCACATACCGTCATACAGGCTGCGGCAAGCATAAAGATTGTTCTTCTCATTGAATATAATATTATTGGTTATCGTTTCCTCTGGCAAAGCCACATACTGCTTGTCATCGGCATCCAGCACACATAATGTAGGCCACGCACAGTACAACAGATGGGATAAACTCTTCTGCAAATATACGGCATTTATATTATATATTATAATAATACGTGCGCACGAGAAGATTGCTTTTTCTATTTTCCTTTCTATGATATTTTTTCATTCCACTTTATTCTTCAGAAAAAAGAAGTAATTTTGTAAACAGGACAAAAGCAACAACTTAAGGTGGGTGTCCCGTGGATATGCCATAAGTCTTGGCGGCTAAGCATCATCTGACACTCCAGGAACGAACTTTAGAAGCCACCCATTTGAAGACACTTATTATATAGATATATTATGTTGGAAGAACTGAAAGAACAAGTATTCCGTGCCAACATGGAATTGGTAAGACACAATCTTGTGATATTCACATGGGGCAACGTGTCTGGTATCGACCGAGAAAAGGGCTTGGTGGTAATCAAACCCTCCGGTTGTGTTTGGTTTGAGGCAAAGGGATAAGTCAGCTAAGGTAATAGACTATAATGATCAGGTTATAAGGGTCAGGGAATACCTACTCTTATTGGGAATCCCTTCCCCCCCATGGCTTTTCTACTGAACCGGATGTTAAATCTCACCTTCAGGAATACAGATTTATCAGGTTTTCTTCGTTTATCTTAAAAAAGGTAATAACTTAGCCCTAAAATTTAATTGATTTATTATGAAAGGTAAAGACATAAACAGGCTAAAGCTGGTTTTGGTCGAGAAGAAGAGAACGGCGAAATGGTTGTCAGGAGAACTCGGCATCTCTCCTGTAACGCTGTCTAAATGGTGCAGCAATACCACACAGCCGTCTCTCAAGATCCTCGATAAGATAGCGGACATCTTGGAGATTGATATACGAGAATTGCTGAACGGAAGAAATAAACAATAATGCACAATGGATAAAGGACAAATCATATTATACCAAACGCCCGATGGAGAATCGAAGATTGAGGTCAGGCTGGAGAACGACACTGTGTGGCTCTCGGCAGACCAAATGGCGGAACTTTTTCAGAGAAACAAATCTACCATATCCAGACATATAAAGAATGTGTTGGAGGATGGTGAGCTGGATTCAGAAGAGGTCGTTGCGTTTTTTGCAACAACCACTCAACACGGAGCTATGGAAGGCAAGACCCAAGAACACAAAGTCGCCTTCTACAACCTCGACATGATCATAAGCGTCGGTTATCGGGTTCACTCTTATCGTGGTGTTCAGTTCAGGATTTGGGCAACCAAGGTGCTAAAGGAATATATCGTGAAAGGTTTTGCCCTGAATGATGATTTGTTGAAACGTGCTGGCGGTGGGAATTACTTCGACGAACTGCTTGCCCGTATCAGAGACATTCGATCAAGTGAGAAGGTGTTCTACCGCAAGGTGCTTGAAATTTATGCCCTCAGCATCGACTATGACCCACGAGTGGAAATGACACAGCAGTTCTTCAAAACGGTACAGAACAAGATGCACTACTCTGTCCATGGGCACACGGCAGCCGAAATTATCTACGAGCGAGCAGATTCACAAAAGGACTTCATGGGACTAACTACATGGGCCGGAGCTATGCCCACCAAGCCCGAAGCAGAAGTTGCAAAGAACTATCTGACGAAAGAAGAGATAACATCCTTGAACCGCATAGTAAGCCTCTATCTTGATTTTGCCGAAATGCAGGCAGAAGAACATCGTCCTATGTATATGAAGGACTGGATCAACATTCTCGATGACTTCCTCCGCATCTCCCGAAAAGACATTCTTACCCATGCTGGCAAGATTTCTGCAAAATTGGCAAAGGAAAAGGCAGACAAAGAATACGACAAGTTCAAGGAGCGCACCAAGAATGAACTCTCCCCTGTAGAAATACACTTCCTCGAAAACTTTGAGCGAGAGCAGAAGAAGCTTTTGGGTGGTAAGGGTTCTAAACAATAACTTCTTCGTATCGTTTTTAGTTTTCACAAGTATATACCAACAAACACAATTTTACGTCATAAATATGGCAAATGATATCAGTGTTGAGGAAAACGTAACAATCCTTCTCCTGACTTCGTCAATGCGCCGCCCAAATTAAGATTGGGTCATCCGACATTTTGATTGATTGCCATTTATAACAGTGTGCTCAGTATTTGTAACCTTCATTGCCGACAAGGTTATAA
>SAMEA3663036__coassemble_495_pt1 | contig 18480 bp, 19 predicted proteins | sample SAMEA3663036__metabat2_high_PE_022 | metagenome-assembled genome bin SAMEA3663036 (sample SAMEA3663036) | pig gut metagenome | biome: pig gut; feature: pig-associated habitat; material: faeces | place: France | collected 2012
GCCATGAAATGATGATATCATGGCATGAAATGACGATTCTTCGGCAGAGGGGATTTCTCAGCGCACATACACTTTCTTCTTGCCCTGCACATACACTCCACTGGCCAACTGGCTCAATTCCTGTTCCGTACTCTGGCGTGCCACACACTTTCCGTCCAGGGTGAAGATACTGTTGAGAGCTGCATCACGGTTATCGGCATCCACGCCCTTCAGACCGCTGGTGCTGTCGCCCATAGGGAACATGAGCATGAGAGCAGGCATACCGCTTGCGCTATAACTGTCTATCTGACTGCCTTCCTCGGTGTCAACCCGGAAATTGCCATTGGAGATACCACGAGTCTGATCGCGCTTGTCCCATGCCCACTGGAGATTACGCTTCACATAGGCCATGTATTTCGTCTGTCCGCAGTCATACACCAACAGATGGAGATACTGTGCAAAGATGGCCGCATAGACACCCTGTTCCACACCAGACTCCCAAGGCAGGATGCCACCAGAGCACATAGAGTTGAACACATAAGTGGCGGCGCGATTGGCCTTGGTGAGATAGGTCTTCTCACCTGTAATCTTATACAGGAGGCAAGCGGCACCGATATAGGTGGCCTGATTGTACAGATGGTCCTTAAACTCTGGACCTCCACCATGGATACCGTCTGCCACTCTTCCCCCTACAACCAGGGTTTTATCTGCCCAGTCAAAAATCTCCTTTGCCTTCTCCAGATACCACTCCTTGGTCTGTCTGGTAGGACGGGCCGAAGTGGGTTCGGTACGTCCCTCGGGGACATTCTGGTGCAGGATACATGCAGCAATCACCGTGGGGAAGTTGATACAAGCCGAACGGAAATCACCAGGCTGATGAGGATTGGGTTTGTCTATGGGTTGCCATTCCCAGAACATTCCTCCTCCCAAGCCACGGGCAGGGTCGGCATACGAGCCATCATCGCCAACAATGGCTGAGCCATACCACACACGGCAGAAACTCCTCTCGGCATATCTGAGATACTCTACAGCCCCAAAGGTCTCATAAGCACGTGCCAAAGCTGCCGTCCACCACATGATGTCGTCATAGACAAACCATCCGGTATTGGTGTTGCAATCGTCAAAATTGAAATTCACATACTGAGCCTTCTCACCCTTGTAGATTTTATTGTGCAAGGCCTTGTATTTGGCCATTCTGACCTCATCGCCTTCGGCCTCGGCGCGGCGGTAGGCATTCTGCACCATATCATAATAGATGGCCTGGCACCAGATGGCAGCGGCTCCATTCCATCGGTCCACAGCATTCACGCGGGCAGAATGGTCCCTATAGATGTTCTTCTTCGTATCAAGGAACACCTTATTGAAATCCTCGTAGGTTTGCCACTGTATGGAGTCGGTATATGTGTATTGGGCGCTGGCGGGAATCACCACGCACACCAACATGCAGATAAGAATGATTTTTTTCATTCGGTTAAGTATAAGTGATGTCCTGACATGTTCGCACAGAGGGAACACATCAGGACACCTGGATATCTCTTGTTTTTTAAAGCTCTTTGATTTTTACATTCTTGAACCACACCTCATTGCCGTGGTCCTGAAGCAGGATACGGCCATCACGGTTGCCGAAATCAGGCCAGTTCTTGTACTTGCTGTATGCCACCAGAGCATTCCACTCCTGAGTGCCGCGCTCGTATTCCAACAACTTCACCCCATTGAGCCAATGCTCCACATGATGGTCCTGCACTATCACGGTGGCAGTATTCCATGCCGTGATGTCAAAAGGCTTGTCCTCGGGGGCCGGTATCAAATCATAGAGCGAACCCAAGCGGCGATTGCCCTTCACACCCAACTTGGCATCGGGGTGACGCAAATCATCCAGAATCTGGAACTCACAACCGATGGCACTCCCCTCTCCACGGTTCATGTCAGGATCCACAAAGTACTTGATGCCACTGTTGGCACCCTCTGTAATCTTGAAATCCACCTTGAGGATAAAGTTGTGATAAACCTTCTCGGTCACGATATCACCACCGTTGCCGCTCTCGGCTCCGCTGGCAGCTTCCACCTTGAGGACGCCATCCTCTATGCGCCATCCCTTCTGAGGGAATGTGGTCAACTTGGCGCCTCGCCATCCCTCTGTGGTCTTTCCGTCCCACAGAAGTTTCCAACCCTCACGCTGCTCCTGCTCGGTGAGCATATTGTCGGTGCTCTGAGGAACCTGAGGTTCGGGGGTGGGCACCTTCTTCTTTGCCACTGCCGGCATCACGGCAAGCAGCAACATGACAAATACAATCTTTTTCATCTAATATAATATTTATGCTTAATCCAACTTGTAGAAATCCTCCCATCCCCTGCGAGGTGGCATGCCAGAGAGCATGGCATTGGCAAACTCGTTGTTGGTGAACCGCTTGGTTCGGGGATCAAAGAACAACTGCGTATTCAGGCGCTGAGCTATCACGCCCAAGCAGAATACCTGGCACAGCACACCTGCTATCTGGAAAGGCGAGCGGGTCTTCTCAATGCCCTGACAAGCCCTGAGGAAGTTGACATAATGATTACTGGGGCTCTTGGGCACCTGAGGCAACTTATCCTTCATGGCCTCAGCCTTTTCCTTAGGAATGATACTGAGCGTACTTCCATGGCTGGCACCCTTGAAGATAAGGTCGCGGCTGTAGATAATCTTACCGGGATTGATCTTCTGCTTGGTGTACTCACCTTGTCCGCTGGCAGGGATACCTGCAGCCAGTTCACTCTCACCGTATCCTTCGGGCAGAGGAGGCAGATTGTCCACTCCGTCATACCAGGTCACATCGCAGGGAGGCATATTGCCACGAGCGCCAAAGCGGAACAGGATGGTGCTGCTGTAGGGGAAGAAGAATTCATTGTGATTCTTGGCATAGAGCATGTTGATCTCATATGGGAGACCCAGGTTGAGGAACTCATGTACGGTATCCAGCAAGTGTGCACCCCAGTCGCCCAATGCACCCATACCAAAATCATACCAGCTGCGCCAGTCACCCTGATGGAAGAGCTTGCTGAAATTATGATAGCGCACACCACCATGCCATACATCCCAATCCATACCCTGAGGAATGGCATCACCCTCGGGCATCTTGAACATGTTCCAGTCATATTTATGCCAACGGCGGTCATTGTTCATATGTGCCACAACAGAGGTCACATCCTTGATGATACCAGCATCCTGCCAGGCCTTGAACTGGAAATAGTTGGCCTCGGAATGTCCCTGGTTGCCCACCTGGGTAACCACCTCGGGATGACGATTTGCCATCTCGATAAGCAACTCACCCTCTTGGAATGTGCGGATAAGGGGCTTCTCACAATAGATATGCTTGCCAAATTTCATGGCCATCATAGCCACGAAGAAGTGGATATGGTCGGGCACACTCGCTGCCACAGCATCAAAGTGCTCGGAATATTCCTCGAAAAGCTTGCGGAAATCGGTAAAGCGCTTGGCATTGGGATACTTTGCCAAGACCTTCTGACATTGTTTGCCCTGCAAATCCACATCACACAGGGCCACAACGTCCACCATACCTGTCTTGGCAAACTCTTCAATGTTCTGCTCACCACGGTTTCCGATACCTATGTAGGCTATCTTCACTTTCTCACTCTTAGCATTCTTGGTCTCTTTGCTTGTCATTGCAAACACGTTGCCAGGAGTCAGAGTCAGCCCTGCTGTTGCCAGACTCACTCCCTTTAGAAAATCTCTTCTTGTGGACATACTTCTGTTCTTTAGGGGACAATAATTTGTTTAGTACTGCACAAAATTAGCAAAAATAATCCCATACAAAGCAAGAACTCGGCAAAAAATTGCAAATAGCATATACAAACAAGTTACAGACTCCGATATCCAACCCCTTTTTGTGCCCACAGGAACACTTTGGGACAGCCTATGGCATACATCGAGTCAGACCTTTCGGCATCGGACAAGGACATGGGTGTCATCGGAAAGTGTAGTGGCGAAAAGGTAGATTTCACCTCCCTCTGCCACACGCCATTGCTTGCGCAACTGGGCTACAGTGGAAGGAAAATTGCGTACCGAGAGATTGGCTTGAGGAACATCCTTCAGAAAACTCCTTATCTCGCGTTTGCCACAAGTGGTAAAATCCTCCACAAGGAAATGTCTGCCAGGAAAATCTTTACATAACTCCCCTGAAGTAAAAAGATGGCTGAAGGGATGAAGTTTGCCCATACCATAAGTCTGGCACAAGGCATCCTGAACACCAGCCTTCAGGATGGACGCATTCGGCTCATACAGATACCTGTCAAGAGCATGAGCCATACGCGGCTGGGGATGACGCTCTGCGGTGATGAAAAACTGAGGATGACGCCCAAGATTGACACAGTGATAAGTGAGAGAGGAAGCTGAAGCAGACAGCACAAGCAAGAGTTCACGGCACTCACCATCCACACTCACCGTGTGTACCTCACATACAGAAGGCAGACTCAGCAAAGCCATTTCTATATCCAACATCGGGGATAACTTCACCACCACTACTCGTGCCAAAGAAAGAAGCCGAGGGGACAAGGCACCCACATCAGGCGAACAGTCATGCAAAGCCACCACCTTACGCCCAGAATCATCACGACGGGCAGGGTCAAGAAACAGCAAGTCCTGCTGGCTTGCATCTTCGAGGAAATGCTCTGCATCGGCACATATCACCTGTGCGTGTGAAGCACCCAGAAGAGGCATGTTGTGTGACGCTATCTGACAGAGGTCGGCATCACGCTCCACATAAACGGCTTTTTCAAACAATGGCGACAGGAAACTGAAGTCCACACCAAAACCACCAGTCAAGTCTGCCATCGACGAACGATGCTCAGGCAGCAGACGCAGGATAAGATCTCTCTTATATTCAGCCGTGGCCTGACTGCTGCATTGCTCCATATTGATACGAGGCGGGAAGAGAATATCATCAGTCTCTGCCCAACGAGGCAACTTGGTACATGCCTTTTGCCAAGCCTCTATCTGTCTCAGGCAGAAGGGCATGTCCACACCTTGCTCTGCACGACCCAGAGCAAGCCTGCGCACATCTTCATGCCGATGCTTGATTATATATTCACGATTGTCCATCGTAGACAGTCATTTCAAGTCATACCCAAGGCCATGCGGGCATTCTTCTCGTCCACCGCCAATTGCCGACACAGGAAATCAACAGAAGTAAAAGCTTGCTGGTCACGAAGCCTGGAGACAAATTCCAACATTATCTCCTTATTATATATATTGCCGCTGAAATCAAAGATGTTCACCTCTACGGAGATATTCTCACCATTGTTCATAGTGGGCCGACTGCCTATACAAAGCATTCCACCCGATTTCCTTCCATTGGGCAACAACACCCTCACGGCATACACACCACACTGAGGGACAAGTTTCTCCTCGGGCAAGGACAAGTTTGCCGTGGGGTAACCTATCGTGTGACCGATATGATGACCACCTACCACCACCCCTCTCAGCTGATACGGTCTGCCCAGAAGTTCGCACGCAGCAGACACATCACCTTCGGAAAGCCTCTTGCGTATCACACTACTGCTCACCTTGCTGTCAGGGAACTCTGTGGCAAGCAAGACATCAATGCCCAACTCCTTGCCCCACATACAATAATCAGTAAAGGAACCTCCATCATGACCAAACCTATGATCATACCCCATAAGCAGTACTCCAACATTCAACTCACCCACAAGCACATCACGCATAAATGTCCGGGCATCCATACTAGCCATCTCTGGAGTAAAAGACAATACACGCACCTCATCCACGCCAGTCTGCCTCAGCAAGGCAACTTTTTCATCCAACGTAGAAAGCAAACAGGGAACATAATCGGAACAAAGCACCTGACGCGGATGCCTGTCAAAGGTGACAATCAGAGAATCCAATCCAAGAGCCCTACTATTCTTCTGCAACTGTTCTATCAGGCACAGATGTCCCTTGTGCACCCCATCAAAAAAGCCTATCGTGGCAATACATCTCTTCATCCTTTTGTGCTTAGAAACCCTCTGATTTGCCATGCAAAATTAGGCAATTATCCATGTTCAGCCAAATTTTTAGCAATACGCATTTGGCTGTATCGCTGATTTTATCTAACTTTGCAGCCGCAAGGAAGAAAATCCACTGCACTGGACTTGTAGCTCAGTTGGTTAGAGCAACAGACTCATAATCTGGAGGTCCTAGGTTCAAGCCCTAGCTGGTCCACCCTGAAAATCAAGCAGTTAAGTCAAAAACTTAACTGCTTTTTCTTTTGTTAGTGACCTTCAAGTGACCTTTTCGAGGCAAAACTCATCTCCCGTGACCTTTTGAAATTTCACGAAATGATTGGTAATTGAGCGACATTTCAATAACCAAACGAAAATAACCAATTATACCCTTGGCTCAGCGGAAGATTAGTGTGGGCTAAGCATAAATGGATGATAGTCTGAACATGAAGAATTTGATGTCAGTGACTCCTCTCAGTGCCGCTCTGAAGGCCTTGATTTTGGCATTGAATGATTCTGCGTAGGCGTTGGTGGATCGGTTGACAAAGAAGTTCAGCACCTCGTCGTAATGCTCGTAAAGTGTCGCTGCGATGAAATTGAAGCTTTTGAAGCCGGATCTGTCGACCTTGTCATACCACCTTGCCAATGAGAGTCTGGCCGCGTCCTTGATCCTGTTCTTCGAGAAAATCATCCTCAATGAATGTGTCAGTGAATAAGCCTCCTTCAGGTCAGGATACTGATCAAATAGTATCTCCGCCCTTCTTTTTTGGCTATCCGCCCACTGGTCGGCGGACTTGAACAGAAGGTAGCGGCTTCTTGCCAGCAACTGCTTCCTCGGAAGGTGGGACTTGGGTACTATTTAACGTGTTGATAATCAGCTAAACGTAAATTAGAAAAATTGCTGATGTTCCCAACGTGTTCCCGATATTTTGACGTTAACGGAATTTAGTTTTTTAACCTCCGTTGGAGGTAGTTAGCGTTCAAAAACGCATATTCAAAGAACTAAAAATGATGCCCGAAATTAGGTTCTGGTTTTGTGGGCAAAATTTAATCAAGTGAAAGTGTTAGAACTCACATCTAACTGAATGTAAAGGTACACATTTCCCCCAAATAAAAAGAAAAGTTTCCCAAGAATCTGTTTTCAATGTGGTATTTCTTTACTATCTGTCCAAAGTGACAGATGGATCGTGCATCTTTGACAAAAGGGAAAGGAAAAATTGAATGGATGCTAATGACCTCACTCCTGTTGTAACATCATATCGAGTCAGATTCAAAATAGAAAGAGGGGCCAAATCGGACGGGGGTTACAAGAAGCTCCATGTTAATCCAAGAGTCTATAACGAATCGTTATTGAGATTGCCTTCAAGCCTGGCTCTGACAACAAGATAGGATAAGGTAGTTTGAAATTACCCTATCCCTTACCTCATTTCTTACCCATGTGCCATTTTTAGCGGCACTTGGATAAGATGTCAAAGGACTGAAAATCAACTATCATTTAGGATGGAAAGAAAAGTATGTTCCCAATCTGTACCGTCTTATCATGATTCCATCGCAAAACAGATTTCTAGTGTTAGTGTTATTTAAGAATTTAGCAAAAAGTAGCTACATAGAACAACAGTTTGGTTATTCTTACAAAAATCGTTGAAGTATCTGTTAGTAAATGAACGAAAATGAATCGTTTTGTACAAATATGAAACAAAAATGCTGTTTTAAAGTATCATTCGGGCGTAATTTATACAAAATTAATGGCTTTAGCAAACTTTTTTGATATTTTCATCCCGTAATTTAGATTATTTTGCTATTTTTGCGCTTGATTTCCTTTATCGTATCTAATTGGAAGGTGTACCACCCCAGTGCGACAACCCAACAGTAAAGGTTCGATAGAAGTCCACGCCATGCTGAAACATGCGATGGTAACGTCAAATGTTAAAGAGGGTTTTGGGCGGGAGATCACCATATTAATGGAAAGGCGTTTGCATGCGCTTCTCTTTCTACACTCCAAACTTCGAACACTTGGATTATTCAGTGGAAAGACTAGCAACAGCAGATGTCCCGGGATGTGATTATTCGCATCCCCTTATGTGCATACAGTAGCTTTCATCTCGAAAGAGGATGATTGTTATTAAATATTTGCATTTAGGGGTGCACATCATATCTGGCGTGGGCTTCGGCGTTGCTTATCTTACTGAATAGGCAAGTTCGAAGGCCCGGAGTGTGAGATGAGCTAATGTACGGATCTCACGCTTCTTTTGTTTTTATGGGAACCATGTTACGAATAATTCTTGTAGGAGATCGCAAGAGATAAATTTGAACAAATTTTAAAAATTCATAATATGGCTGACAGAATTCCCAAAGAAGAACTTCTTAGCAGACGAGAGTTTTTCAAAAGAGGTGCAAAAAAAACACTTCCCATCCTTGCATGTTTGACCATTCCTTCTGTTTTCATTAGTTGTGATAGAGAGGACGACCTTCTTGATGTTGGCTGTAGTTCATGCTCAAGTTCATGCTATTCATCATGTAGCTCGTCATGTTCTACAGGTTGTTATGGTAGTTCTACGTCTTCAGGTTGCTCTTCTTGCAGTGGTTCTTGCAGCAGTACTTGTTCTGGAACTTGTAAGGGTTCTTCTACTTCTTCTGGATGTTCTTCTTGTAGTTCTTCATGCAGTAGTTCTTGCAGCAGCACCTGTTCTGGAACATGCAAAGGTACTACAACATCTTCTGGATGCAATAATTGTAATTCATCATGCTCTGGTTCTTGTGGTAGCAACTGCTCGTCATCTTGTTCAGGAGAATGTAAAGGTTCTTGCACTGGAGTATGTACAGGAGGTTGTCGCGCCACTTGCGGTGGTACATGCAACGAAAAATGCGTAAGCTGTACAACTAGTTGCTCAGGTTACTCAAAAGGCTCTTGCACTGGAAGTTCTTGTACTTCCAATTGCTCAAGTATGTGTAGTAACACATGTAAATATGTTTGTTATTATTCAAATAAGGGTTAATATAAAATGTATACTGTAAAAGAGCTTTCTAGCCCTTGGATGAACGGGGTTACAAAAAACATAACTTTTATTGTAACAAAGGATTGCCAACTAGCTTGTAAATATTGTTATCTTGTAGGAAAGAACGTACAGGAGAGGATGTCTTGGGACACAGCAAAATCATTCATTGATATGGTTTTGGAAAATCAGACAGACTTTCCTGAAGAAAGTGTTGTTTGGGACTTCATTGGTGGAGAACCGTTTCTGGAAATAGAGTTAATTGATAAGATCTGTGATTACCTGAAAGTTCGGATGTATGAATTGGACCATCACTGGTTCAATAGTTATCGTTTCTCGTTTTCTACCAATGGAATCAACTACCATTCACAAGCTGTTCAAAATTTCATAAAGAAAAACAGAGATCACTTGTCTATTGGAATTACGATTGATGGCACCAAGAAAAAACATGATCTAAATAGAGTGTACAAGATCACCGAGAATGGGTCTTATGAAGATGTTGTCCGTAATATTCCACTTTGGCTTGAACAATTTCCAGAAGCCGGAACCAAGGTAACAATAAGTAGCCCTGATATTCCATACATAAAAGAAAGTGTTTTACACCTTTTCAATCTTGGCATTCACCAAGTCAACATAAATGTAGTCTTTGAGGATGTTTGGCAAGAAGGTGATGATTTATTGTTTGAAAATCAACTATTAAGTCTTGCAGATGAAATGATTGATAACAAATATTATCAAAACTTTGCTTGTTCTTTCTTTTCCGAGTCTATTGGAAAACCTCTGGATCCAGAATTAGATAACCAAAACTGGTGTGGTGCGGGACGAATGCTTGCTGTCGATGCCAATGGTATTCTTTATCCTTGTACGCGTTTTGCACAATACTCGTTGAGAGAAAAGAAGGCATGGGTTATTGGTAATATTCAAGATGGAATTGATAAAAATAAACTTCGTCCATTTTTGACATTGGATAGGACAACGCAAACTAATGTCGAGTGTATGAATTGTGAAATTGCCAGTGGATGTGCATGGTGCCAGGGCGAAAATTATGATGCCGCAGAAAGCCCAACAATATATCAACGTAGTATTGCCATCTGCAAGATGCATAAGGCAAGAGTGCGTGCGAATAATTATTATTGGAATAAACTCTATCGCAAACTTGAAATCGAAGGCAAGCGTGAAGAGTTTAAAGCGAACAAGCCCAAAGTTAAAGACAATATAATCTGTTAGATACGTATGTTACAATACCTTGTTATATTACTTGATGATACAAGTACCTCGTATTGTCATTATACAAACAGCAAGAAAAAACGACATCTTATAAGTTTAGATGATCTGAAGGCTGGAATTTTCTTTGGAATGAAAGAAAATCTAATGATTCAGTTTGTCTATCCTGATTATGAGCTGCCAGAGGAGTACATAAACGTTATTGAGACGATTGACCACAGCAACATTATGCCTATTGCAGGAAAAGATGCAGACATCATAGTGTTTAATAACTGGAGTGAAATGGTTAGTTATCCATTTAATGTAGAGAGTACATATGTTCTGCGAATAGAGAAACTTGACCTCTTTGCTCAGCGTGATTTCATAAAAGCAGTTTTTCGTAAGGTCGCACGTTTGAATGTTGTTATAACAGATATAGAAACTTTCAAAGGTATCGATTTCGATACTTACAAAGAATGTCTTGAAGAATGGTCTCAAGAAATAAGATGTCTTTATGCAGACGGAGTTTCACCGCAGTTTAATCTTATCACAGACCGTATGGTACTCGACAAAATGAATAACTGCGGTGCAGGTGACACAACCATTACACTTGCTCCTGATGGACGTTTCTATATTTGCCCTGCATTCTATCTTGACGGAGTTTGTAACGGCGAAGAGAAATCAATGAGTGAAGTTTGTAGCAAAGGTTACAATATTGGATCACTTGCAGAAGGATTAAACGTAAAGAATCCTCAACTATACAAACTTTCTCACGCTCCTCTCTGTCGTACTTGCGATTCATTTCACTGCAAACGCTGTGTGTGGCTTAATCGTAGAACTACACTAGAGGTTAATACACCAAGCAGTCAGCAATGCGTAATATCACATATTGAAAGAGAAGTAAGTCGTAAACTCTTAAACAATCTTAAAGATGATATTCCATTACTGCATGAAAAAGAAATAGATGAATTATCATATTTAGATCCTTTTGAAATTGTACATAAATTATTATATTAAATATGGAAAAGAAAATAGTTGGAAAAGTAACAGTCGAAGAAAAAAATGAAATTCTTGAACTGTTTGAACGTCGAAATGGCTTAAACGAGTTGGCTAAGATTTTGACAGCAGACAACTCTGATTTGTACGAGAAACTTGTCAAGGACATGGGTATAACAGGAACCAAGTTCCAGCAGTGGTGGGACAGCATGGCTCAAAAATACCAATGGGAAAGTGTCGAAGGTGGCAACTGGGAAATCAACTTTGATACATGTGAAATTTTGTTGTCTAAATGATGTATCAGTTTTATCATAAATCCATTGTATTGTCAACGGTAATACTATACTTGCTGACGGCTATTATTGTGTCTTCTTGCAAAAACGATGAAGATGATATTATACCAGGTAAACAGCACATACCTGCTGAGTTGTGTGGAACATGGTATGAAATCGATAGAGGATCAAGCTATCATCAATTTTTGACAATCAATGAAGATGGTTTTGTGAGAGCTTCGTACTTTAGTGACGGAAAAGTTACAGAGGAACAAGGCGAATGTTCATACATTGATGGGAAAATCATCTTCACTTACAATAATGGTGGTAAATGGATGCAACTCTATGGGGCACAAAGAAGTATTGTTGAGTGGAACCCAAATGTTCTTATCCTCGGATATTTTGACGCTTCTTTCTATGCAAAAAGTAGAGAAGAGACGCTTGACTACATAGATAGACAAAGGGATTCCAAATTAATTGGAACATGGGTTTACAACCAAACTTCAACGGCTTCATCTACCGTTAAACTTACCTCAGACGGAAAAGGATCCAGAGTTTTTGATTCGCCAATAGAACATTCAACTTATACAGTGGTTGATTGGTTTACAAGAAACGGATGGATATACATAAAATATAGTGGAAAGACATCTTATACACTTTATCGATACAATATGAGTGGAGATACTTTATATTTATATTATGCGGACATCCTAGAAGATTCTACAACTTACGATTATCATAAACAATAATTATGAATACATTAGCTATTATTCCACTCTTTATCGGTTCAACCGAGTTGATGCTCATAGCTGGAATCGCTCTACTTTTGTTTGGTGGAAAGAAACTGCCAGAACTAATGCGTGGATTAGGCCAAGGGGTCAAAGAGTTCAAGAAAGGAACACAAGACATCACAGAACCTATTAACTCGGTTAAAGAAGAAGTAAAAGACACTGTTGAGGATGCAGTAAAATCAGAGAAATCTTAATCTCAATTACAATGTATCAAAACGACAAAATGACTTTTGGCGGTCATCTCGAAGTACTCCGTCATATGCTATTCCGCATACTGTCTGTGGTATGTGGAATAGCAGTTGTCGTTTTCTGTATGAAAGATTCCACATGGAAGATTCTATTAGCTCCAAGCGAATGGGATTTCTGTACTTATCGTTGGATTGAAAGTATTGCAGCCAAAATAGGAATAACAGATTTCCATTTCACGTACTTCTCTGTTGATCTTATAACAACAGATTTATCTTCACAATTTATGTTACACATTACAACAGCCATGTATCTTGGGTTGTTGGGTGCTTCACCGTTTGTTTTATACGAATTGTTTAGGTTCGTTTCTCCTGCTCTTTATGAGTCGGAAAAGAAATACTCAGTTCAAGTTGCCGTAATCATCTATTTGCTTTTCGTGGCAGGTGTTTTGATGACTTATTTTGTCTTGTTCCCAATCTCCTTTCGTTTTTTGGGAACTTACAGTGTTGCAGAGAAAGTTCATTCCACGATAACATTGGACAGTTATATAGATACATTTACAACGCTGACCTTAGTCATGGGGATTGTCTTCCAGTTGCCTATAATATCCTACATATTAGCAAAAATGGGAGTTATAAACGCAGATATGCTATCTAAATATAGGAAACACTCGTTTATAATAATTATGCTGTTAGCAGCTATAATAACCCCACCAGATCTGATGACACTGATTCTTGTATCCATACCTTTATATTTGTTATACGAGGTCAGTATTGGTGTCATCCGTCATATTAATTAGAAATTTCAGAAGTATAAATACCACATAAGATATGAAAAAGATTTTTTATTTTTTTGCGCTTGTCGCAATTCTTCTTGCAGGATGTAAAGGAGAGACTGTAGATGTCTCTGGAATCGTTGCTGAACGCGACTCAATAAAAGAGGCAAGTATAAGACAACAACAAGAGTTGGATAATCTCAATGCCTTTGTTGGTATTGTTTCCAATGGACTTGATAGTATAGCTATGCAAGAGAGATTTATAAGGATTCAAAATCCTGAGGGGCCAGGATTGACCCGCGAACAGATGAAAAAAAGTCTTGCTGAACTTGCAGATATGTTGGCAAGACAAAAAGCTCGTATTGCTCAACTTGAGGATTCCTTAAAGTTAAAAGGAACAGGAGCGGAAGGATTGCATAAGATTGTAGAATATCTTAATGAACAGCTAGAAGCAAAAGAGAAAGTAATTGCCCAATTGCGTTCAGAAGTCAACAACAAGAATACTGATATAGCACGATTACAGTCAAGAATTACTACATTGAATGAGAATGTAGAAAAGCTTGACAAGAAGAATCAGATTCAACAACAAGCACTTGTTACACAAAGTGATATGATGAATGAGTGTTATATGAAGATTGGTACTAAGAAACAGCTTAAACAAGCTGGAATTATGGATGGTAAGAAACTTAATGCTGCTGGCTTAACTCCTGATAAATTTGTTAGGGTTGATATACGCCAATTAAGAGAATTACCTCTGAAATCAAAGAAGCCGAAGATTCTAACAACGATGCCCCAAAGTTCATATAGCTTAGTAAAAAACTCAGATGGCACCTCGTTGTTAACCATAAATGATCCAACACTTTTCTGGAGTTCGTCAAACTATTTGGTAATTTTACTTGATTAACGATAAAATGAAACGCCTATTTTTATTTGTCATAATTTTGACATTGCCTATCTACGTTAAGGCACAATCATTAAGCGAACATACTGTATCAACAGGAGAAACATTACAATCAATAGCCTTAAAATACGGGGTGTCAATCTCTGACCTAAGGAATGCGAATTCTGGGCTTGACGATTATGTTTTTGCTGGCATGGTTCTCAAAATTCCTTCAAAACAAGGTAATTCAAACGAAGTTGCGGTATTACCTCTTGATGACCTTAAGGATATAATTTATCTTAAAGATGGTAGTGAATTAGTGGCCAAGATATTGAGCGTAGATACTAATGAAGTGAAGTTCGAGCAATATGATACAGACGACCCTTTCACGATTGCTAAAAATGAGATAGCTTCAATAAAATTTGAGGATGGTCGAGTATCCGATTTTACTGTTCAACAAAAGAAAAGAACAACTACAACAAAAAAATCATCCACCACAAAAAGGACTACTCGATGAAAAAGAACATTCTTATTATAGCTGGATTATTCATGTCATTCTGGGCAAATGCTCAGGACATGATGCTGTTACGTAATGGAGATGAAATACAATGTAAGGTTGACATGATAAGTAATGGTACTGTTTCTTATCAAGAAAATGGCACAAAATCACAGATGCCTACAACACAACTTTATATGATAAAGTATGAGAAAAGGGGTAATGCGTTTTTCAATTCAGATGGAGAATCGAGTTATAATTCTGAGTCATCCTCTGCAAAGTTATCGAAGAAAGACATTGCCATCTACCTGTGCGATGGTGGAGAAGTTATCGCTTCGGAGGTAAAATTGTCAAAAGAAACCGTAGATTACAAAACTTCAAATAAGAAAACCTGGAATGCTATTACAGGCTTCTTACCAGTAAAAAAATCAGGAGATTGGAGTTCTCTACCTAAGGAAAAAGTGTTCCTAATTAGATACTTTGATGGGTCAAGGGAAGTTATAAATGATTTGCAAAAATTAGAAGAACAGGCAAGACTTGATGCACTTCCCAAAGTAAAACATCCTTTTATCCCAATAAACAAAGATGAAAAATTTCCATGTCCTGCTGAACTTGAGTTAAACGACGGAAAGACTCATTCTGTGATTATTTATGATATGGAACGTGAATATGTTCATTATAGAAAGAAAGAATGGCAGGACGGTCCCATCTTCAGAATGCAAAGATCAAAAATTAAAGAAATAACAATAAAATAGAAAATACAATGAAGAAATTTTTCTTATCATTTGCTTTGATGCTTGCATCATTAAGTATGTCAGCACAAACAGGTCAATCTCACACTGTACAACGTGGTGAGACTATTGAAAGTGTTGCTAAGAAATATGGCATTAGTGTAGGTGATTTGCAGCAAGCAAATCCTTCAACCAGGGATTTCTTCTATGCAGGAATGAAACTCGTTATCCCTCGTAAAACGAGTACTCAGAATGCCACACAAACATCGGGGTCAAATAGCACTAATAGAGTGGCAGTAGCAACTCCTTCAACAACAAAGACTAAGACCAACCCCGTCAAGAGCATAAATCAGAAAGTTAAAATGCCAACTTTACATAGTGACCTCGATGGTAGCGATTTTACTTCGGTAGCGTTAACTTTTGGTTCAGATTTCACTGATCTTGTTGGTATGACATATGGTATTCAAGGTCAATATTTTCTGGATAACGGATTTGGTGCAACACTTACGGCTGGCGCAAATTATGGCTTAGAGGATGACGCTGACGTTGTGTTCAGAGTCGGTCCTAGTTATGTGTACCCACTTACTAATATGTTTTATGTGATGGGTACTGCGTGTTATACCCTAACATTGGCAGATTATGAAGGCAACACTGGCACTGTTAGTGGAGTCTCTGTGATTCCAACAATTGGCATGTCCTTTAACCGTATTAAAGTTGGCATAAACGGCGATCTTCATTGGCGCAATGGTGGAGATTTTGGTGCTGGAGCCTATATTAGTGTCGGATATTCATTTTAGTAATAAAATAAAATAATATGAAGACAAATAATCTCCTTAAGGTTACATACATTCTTATTTCTTTGTTATTATTGACTATCGGATTTTCATCCTGCAATAATGACGATGATGATCTAACGTCCAATTACTCCACATCTTTGATTGGAAAATGGCAGGTAACGGTTGATGAAAATACGGACGCTTATATCGTAACTTTTAATTCTGACAATACCGCTTTGATTGAACAATACAAAGAATTTGAAAAAAATGGTATGTCCAAGAAAGCTGAAGAATGCCGAGTTACGTGGAAAGTAGAGAATAATAAAATTGTATTTGATGGAGGTAAAGCCTGGTTCGCATTTGGATATACTCCTGTTACATTAGTCTCTGTTACACAGAATTCTATAGTCGGTTCTCAATGGTTTAAGGATTCGAATGTACATTTCACTCGTATGTAATAAATTTCAGTTTATTTAGACATTCCTACTGATATGAAACATTTCCTATTATCATTGGTTTTGTCTCTTGTGTGTGAATTTGGTCATGCACAGGGATTTATTGATCATATAGTTCAACGAGGGGAAACTTTGGAATTATTGGCATCAAAGTTTGGTGTTTCAGTACAAGACATTAGAGACCAAAATGAAGATTTTGATCTGGATATACTATACGTTGGTCTTCCACTTCAGATACCAATTCCTGAAGTTGGAGATTCTCCAGAAGAAATAGAAAGGCTCATAGCATCAAGATCTGTGACAAGTAGTATTCTTAATGAAGCAAATCTCTTATACAATAATGGTAGTTATCGAAAAGCAGCCAAACTCTACACAGCAGCCATAAAAGAAAACGCAACATCAGATGTATATTATCTCAGGGGACGATGCTATCTATATCAAGGCAAATACAAATCTGCCATCAAGGATTTAGAAATTGCAAATAATGGCAGCGATTTGTCATATTCTTTAAGATCATCTTGTGAATCACTCCTGGCAGATGCTCATGATAAAAGAGATGCTCAATTAGAAGCACGAGGAGAGTTATGGGGGAGTATATTCGCTGTAGCTGCTGTAACGGCTGCTACTGTCGCAACAGCTTCTGCAACTGATACTAGATCCACGTCAACATCATATACTTCTACGTCACAAGGTTATAACCTTCCGCCAGAACTACAACCGGAAATTGCTGCCAGAAATGCTGTTGCCCAGATAAACTATCAGATGAAGGTAGAAGAAGAGAACTTCAAAGCAGACTACCGTGCTACCTTTAAACGTAATATGGGACGTGAGCCAAGTGATATGGAAGTCATGGAGGCGTATACAAATTATTTGAAAGCAAAAAATGATGCATATGCCGCAACAAATTCAACGGCAACCTCTTCTACCTCCTCTTCAACATCTTCGAGTGCTTCATCCACAAGCACTAATACAAGAAATAGTAACAGTACCACTTCTAAGGATTGTCCTTCGCTCAAAATTAACAATGGTAAATGGTACTGCATCAATACTGGAAAATGTGGAATGTGTGGTGGAGATGGACTAATGGATGGTAGTTTTGGACAAGGACCAAACTCACTTAAATGTACATTATGTGGTGGAAGCGGAAAATGTAAGTATTGCTCTCATTAATTCTTTAGTAGATAGAGGAATTGCATGATAGTCGATATTTGTAACTCCACTTAATAAAACGATAAAAGGCGCATCACCCACAAACTGGATGGTGCGCCAATTTTAATAGAGATTAGTGGCAAGCATATCACTTGCGACGTTTCTGGTCTTGCTGCTTCTGCTTCTTTTCCATCATGATGTTGTACTTCTTGCGAATCGTCTCTTGCAGTGCGTCAATATCGTCCTTGCGGTATTTGGCGTCGCTGTAGATAAAATCCACATAGTCAAACTTGTTGATGGTAGCCGTATCGCCTTCGGACAGTGACCAATTTCTGACAGTGACATACTTGGCACGATCATGATGCAGGTCCTTGTTGTCGTATGACAAAAGAATAATCATGCAGAACTCCAGCACCATCACAAAGAATGCGATGAGGAAGCAAAATCTGCGGAAGTACTTAGACTGCCAGAAGTAAGCAAAACCATACATAGGCCAGTGCCAGAACAAGTAAGCCAGACATGCCCACGATGGGAATGGGGGTCTCTTCGGAGCCTTGACACCTTGCACATCCTCAATCCTGCCAATAATAGTCTCCAGACGCTTGGCGGTCTCACTCTGGGTATCAGCAATCTCTTTGGACTTTGTCTGCTGCTTGTCGATGACACTCTCATGCTTCTTGTAGAGGTTATAACCAGTCAGAATGTCGTTCATGAAACCAGTACACTTTACAAGAGCATTCTCAGGAGTAATGACATCGATACCGGATTCCTCCTGCTTACGTCTGCTCTCTTCTCTTGCCTTTC
>SAMEA3663036__coassemble_505_pt1 | contig 18159 bp, 14 predicted proteins | sample SAMEA3663036__metabat2_high_PE_022 | metagenome-assembled genome bin SAMEA3663036 (sample SAMEA3663036) | pig gut metagenome | biome: pig gut; feature: pig-associated habitat; material: faeces | place: France | collected 2012
ACCATCATTTCATGGCATGATATCATCATTTCATGCTGTGTTTGGTTTGAGGCAACGGGATAAGTCGGCTAAGGTAATAGACTATAATGATCAAGTTATAAGGGTCAGGGAATACCTACTCTTTAGAGGAATCCCTTCCCCCATGTTTTGCTACTGTGCCCTAATGACCGATTCGGAATAAGAGAATGGCTTCGGGAGGATGTCAATACCCCTTCCGAAGCCATTCTTTATTCTCTGTTCCTTATCCTGATTACAGGACGGGCTCTATCACAAAGGTATAATTATAGGATTTCTCGTTCAGCTCATATTTCTGAAGTGGGCCTGGGCCGCAGCTGGCATTACCCAGACCACGCATGGCAGCATCCAGATGGAGTATCACTTCGGGGCGGAAGATATTCTTCAGCTGATGGTGATATTTGGCTTGCCACAGTTCTTCGTCGGCATAATGTTGTGCACTGAAACCGAGTTCGCCATTCAGCAGTCTTATGCGCAATCCTTTTCCCTGCTTGTCGGTGAGGGTAAGCCAGTTCACTCCCCAACGTTCGCCCATGCTCTGCGGCTTGATATATTTCTCTTCCATTGCACGAACCGTGCTGTGATATCTTCCCACGAAAGCCACATCCAGACGGTCAGGATAGTTTTCCAGAGGACCTCTGCCCAACCATTCCACCTCCTCAAGGCTCTTATCGAGGACAGTCTGAAGTCCCAGTCGTACGAAATCCTTATTGTCGCTGTTGCCCATGCTGCATTCCACCTCTATGTGTCCATTGGGAGTGATTCTGTAGGAGGTCTGCACCGGCACACGAGTACGTCTGTCAGGTCCTGCGGTAACCATCTGGTTGACGCACACCACCAGCGTATCGCTCTGTGAGTTGCCATTCAGTGTGAACTCATTGGTCTCGATGTTCACATTCAGATTTCCTCTGCGGTCATTGTTGATGCTGCGATAACCGTTGAAGAGGAAATTGCCTCCCAGCGACCTTTCCTGTGGTGCCAGCATCTGCTTGCCAGCATAAGTAATCTGAGCCAACGAACCATTTTTCTTGTTGAACACCGCTTCGAAATCCTTGCCAGATATCGTCAGCAAACCATCTTTGTCTTCGGTCTTAAGAGTCTGGCTGGCAGAGATATCACCAGATTCCACTAGAGGAGTGCCTCCCAGGCTTATCTGTTCTGTTGCTACCACATGGCCAGCTTTAGCCCAGAGTGCATCTTTGCGCAGGCTCAAGGATAGATTGAGGTGGTACATGCCAGTACCGGCAGGCGTCTCCACAGGCATCTCTATGAAGGTACTGTCTCCGGCTTCCACGGCAGGTAGGTTTACGATGCCGCTCTGTATGGTAAGACCATCACGCAAGAGGGAGTAGTTCAACTGGAAGCCATCCAGACTGAGGAATGCATATCTGTTGCGGACGCGCAACTTATTATCCTTCGTCCTGGCGAAATCCACATACTGGTACACTTTCTTCACCTGTAGGAGTTTGGGGGTGACCTTGCGGTCGGCCGTTATGATACCGTTGCAGCAGAAATCATTATCGTTGGGGTAATCGCCAAATCCTCCTCCGTAATACATGTTGGTAGAGGGTTCTCCCCATTTACACAGGCCCTGATCCACCCAGTCCCATATGCAACCGCCTATCATGCGATTACTCTCAAATTCTATATAGTCCCAGTATTCCTTCAGGTTTCCTATCGAATTGCCCATGGCATGAGCATACTCGCACAGGAAATACGGACGGTCCTGCTTGCCTGCATCTCTATCCTCACGCTTCATGGCAGAGATGCTGGGATACATATGGCTGTCCATATCGGCCACCTCATTCTGTCCTTGATAGTGCACCAGTCTGCCATCCAGGCGCTGAATGGCTTTCTTGGAAGCCACAAAATTGTCACCGCCTCCGCATTCGTTACCCATGCTCCAGAAGATGACACTGGGATGATTACGGTCGCGCAGTACCATGCGTTCCTCTCGGTCCACATATTGTGGTTGCCATGAAGGCGTACGGCTCAACCTATGATTGGCATGACATTCCACATCAGCCTCATCCATCATATAGATGCCATAATAGTCGCAGAGGGCATATAGGCGAGGGTCATTGGGATAATGACTTGTACGAATCGTATTCAGGTTGTGCTGTTTCATCAGCAGTACGTCCTTGATCATGCTTTCCAGAGGAACTGCCTTGCCATATATAGGATCGGTATCGTGCCTGTTTGCGCCCTTGAAGAGTACTCGGCTGTTGTTGATGAATACTTTCCCCTCTCTGTTCTCTATTTTGCGGAAGCCATACTTCTGTGTACTTATATCCCCATTGAGTGAGACATTCACGGTGTAGAGATTAGGAGTCTCGGCTGTCCACAAGGCAGGATTGACCACATCCATGGACAATTTCAGGGTGGCAGTATCCCCCTTGCTCAATGGTTCTGTACGTCCAGTGATGGCTGTCTGTACCCGTTTGCCGTCGGGACCGATGAGTTCCACCTCGGCACGTATGTTACTGGTCTTCTTGCCCAGGTTGAGCACCTTCAGGTCCACATTCATCTGAGCTCGCTTGAGGTTTCTGTTGAGATGACTTGTGATATACACATCGTGAGTATGCATCTTCTGTCTGGCTTCCAGATACACTTCACGGTGAATACCGCTCATGCGAAACATATCCTGATCCTCCAGATAAGAGCCGTCGGACCACCTGTAGACCTCCACACATACGAGGTTCTCCTTACCGGCCTTCAGGTATTTGGTCACATTAAACTCACTGTCGTTGTTGGGGCCTTGGGTATATCCCACCTTCTTGCCATTTACCCATACGTAGGCTGCGCTATACACCCCATTGAAATGCAGATATATCTCACGTCCGTTCCATTCGGCAGGTACCTGTACGGTACGTCTGTAACTGCCCACGGCATTGGGTTCGTTCAGGATTGTATAGCCATCCTGGCCAGTGATGAAGGGTGGCAAATTGCGGAAGGGATAAGTCACATTGGTATAGATGGGGGTTCCGTATCCCTGCATCTCCCAGCAGGAAGGCACGGGAATCTGTTTCCACTTGCTGTCATCATATCCCACCTTATAGAAGTCGACGGGTCTGTCTTCGGGCTTAGGAACCCAATTGAATTGCCACATTCCGTTGAGAGAAAGGCGCAAGCTACTATGAGGATCAAGCCAGGGTTTGGAGTAGGCATCGTCTGCCTTCATCTCTTTTTCATTGGCATACAGCAGCATGGTTGCTCTTCCGGGTTCTTTATTGATACCGAATATTGTCTCGTTTTCCCAGTCGTTGTTACTTTGCTTCTGATTAGTAAGAGAAGAAATCTTCAGATTGGTCTTCACCAGTTTCCATCTTACAGAAGCGTCCTCCTTGTTGGCATCCACTTGCCACACATGGCCACCAGGCTGACAATTGTCCTTGTAGCCCAGTTTCAGACCGCCTGCAGCAGAAACGAGCAGGTATGTATCCTCACCCACGGCTTCCAGCTTCCATTGCTGGTTAGGGTTGTCGGGATTTACGTCCCACGTACATACTTCTCCTTCCTTCTTTCCATTGTTTCCATTGTCCAGTGCCATCTGTGTCTGTGGATTCACCAGGACGTAATGACCGTCACGGCTGCTCTTGGTCAGATTCCACACCTGGAAGCCCGACTTCTTGTTTACGGGATTGAAGGTAATCACACTTCCTGTACATTCCAAGGCCATTCCGTCATTGATCTCCAGTCTGTACCCTTGTGTGGGAGAAAAGTCCTGAGCTGTAAGATACATGCAGGATGCCAGTACATACAACGGCATCAAAATAAATCTGATTGCTCTCATAATATGGTTTTAAATAGGTGAAATAATTGTTTCTTTATGCAAAGATAATGCAAACCATTCGCACTCATCCTTCCTTAATTCTGAAAATTACCTAAATCAGCAGTTTTTATTCCTGCCCAGGGAAGTACTATTTGCTCTAAATGCATTATCTTTGCTTTAGAAATGAGTAATAAGTAACGAAAGGAGATTAATGTCATGATTAGAGTAAACTGTTTCTTCCGTGCCAAGGAAGGTGAGTACCAAAGAGCCCTTGAGGCTGCCATAGCTCTGGTGGCCAAATCTGTGTCACATCAGGGTTGTATTTCCTATGATGCATTTGAGAGCGCCACACGCGGAGATGTCTTTGCCATCATAGAGACCTGGGAATCTCAGGCCCTGCTGGATGCTCACATGCAGACACCTGAGTTTGCTGAATATGTAGGCATCATGCAGGAATGCGGTGAACTGAAAGTGGAGATATTGGAGAAATAACCCACTGGGGAAAACAATAAGGGGAGGAAGATATTGGCCATCATTTATCATATGGCTGATAATCTTTCTCCTCTTTTTCTTATGTCCAGGAGCATGTGCCTGGGATGTGCCCCATGAGAGAGCATCCATCTTACAGAGACGTACTCTAACAGACAAAACGTCGGAGCCAATCTATGGGCAGGTTTCTGCGCTTGGCATAGTCCTGCAGCTGGTCTTCTCCTACAGGTCCCACCGAGAAATGTCGGGTGGCAGGATGAGAAAGTATCAAGCCACTGGTGCTTGCATGAGGTTTCATGGCACCTGTCTCCGTGAGCTCAATACCCAGGGAATGCATATCCATCAACTCATCCAGCAGGAAATTGATGCTCTGGTCGGGCAATGAGGGATACCCCACTGCCGGCCTTTTGCCCTGGTATTGCTCTGCAAAGAGTTGGTCTATACTGAGTTCTTCATCAGGAGAAAAGCCCCACCATTCCCTACGAGTCTGCAGATGACCTAACTCTGCCGTTGCTTCTGCCAGGCGGTCGGCAAGAGTCTGAGCCAGCAAATGCTGATATTCATCTTGCGGAAAAGACTGTTCCAGCTCCTTATCTACGGTGGAAGCAAAGAGTCCTATTCTGTCTGCTATACCTTGACTGCGAGGACGCAGGAAATCGCTCAGGCAGAGACATGGCTGGCCTGGCGGTACGTTCTGCTGACGAAGCAGAGGAATGGCACGCTGGAGGGAAGGAAGATAGATGTCATCACCATCTCCGCAAGCATCCAGGAGGCGTACGCGGAAATGCGTGTGTGCCTGCTGTCTGGTCCACTCCTGGAGCAACCTGCGAGCATCCTCCATCAGGCGGCAGGCTTCACGTGCTCTGTCTTGTTGGGAGCTGGGCAATGAGGCCACCCATGCGGCTCTGCATCCTTCACAGTCATGCACTTTCGTTACTTCTGCAAAACGGAAAGGGAAACCCCATGCATGCAGGAAGTATCCCCATTGGATGTAGGGAACAGCTTCAGGCAGAGTGTAATGCTGAGTAAAAATCATTGGTCAGGATTTTCCACAAACCCCTGATACTCCTTAGGCAGAGCTTGCATGATGGTGGTATAACTTTCTGCCATCACCTGTTTGATGGCCTCGGGCCCTTGGCCCGGCTGTTGGATAGGTTTGTGAATCACCAGGCGAAGAGGATGCCACTGGAGGAAGTTAAATCCCTTCTGACGGGGCAATACGTCAAAAGTGCCATCGATGGTTACAGGTACCACTGGCAGTTGGAGTTCGTCGGCAAGTTGGAATGCTCCGCGACGGAAAATACCCATATGACCAGTGAACGTGCGAGCCCCTTCGGGGAAGACCACCAGACTGATACCTCCTTGGAGGACACGGCGTGCATGGTCGTAAGTCCTCTGGATACTCTTGGGACCACTCTTGTCCACGAAGATATGTCCGCCGCTCTCACATGCTTTCCCCACCAGCGGCATCTTGCGCAGCTGTTTTTTCATCATCCATCGGAAATGACGGTTGAGGAATCCATATACGAGGAAGATATCATATGGCCCTTGATGATTGGCCACAAATACGTAGGACTGCTTGGGATCAAGCTGCTCTCTGCCCTCCACATGTACGGGAAGCAACATCACCTGGCACATGAGACGTCCCCAGATATGAGCCGGCCAGTATCCCCAGAAGGTGGCACGTCCTATGGTGCACCCTATGATGGTGACGAGACAGGTGAGGATGGTGGCTATGAACAGCACGGGAAGTGCTACAAACAATTGATACAAGCGATATAGAAAGCACATAACCATGAGTTTTGTAACAGAGCAGAGAGAGTACACAGATAGTGAGAGAAAGCCGTTAGTTGTCATTCAGCTTTTCCATATTACTTTCGGCAGCCTTGATGTACTGACGCACATAGGGATGATTGAGGAAATATGGTGGAGCCTGAGAAATGATGGCATCAATCTTGGGATTGAGGATAGGATAAGCAAACGAGCTGGTCATAATCATGAACATACCAGGACCGAGCACATTGTTATAGTTGGTAGAGATAAAGCGTGATACCAGTCGGTCATTCTCGTCGGCCAACCGATGTGCCTTTTCAGCCAATTCGGCGTTTATCTGGTCCAGGCTTACTCCGTTCATGATCATCTGCGATTCCAGATGTGGCAGTTCGGCCAATTGCGCATCTATCTGAGTCTTGCGCTGGATGAATTTGCAGAGACTGTCGTTGAGAGGAGTTCCTGTGGCAGTCTGAGAGGTCTCTCCTATATTGATAGACACCTCTCCCCCCTCGAGGACAACAGGCATTACGCTGGTGTTTTCCACAAACACGTTTGCCATCATGACCGAATCCATGAGACCATTGAAACGAAACTTTCCATGAATGACACGGGAAGAATCAATAGCACGCATATCATCTCCAGCATAAACCTTCAAGTAGAGAGTCTGTCCTTCGAGCCCCTCCACATTGGAAGTTCCACTGACCATATATTGATCTGCGCAGGAGATGAGCAGAGCAAAAGATACGAGAATGGACAACTTAGGAATCCTCATATATCCTTAGAAACAATATTAATCTTGTTTTTTATCTCAGCAGCTTCAGGAAAGAGACACATTTCCTGTATGTATCATGCCTCATCACTGACTACCTAACCACAAAGATATTGAGATTCCTTTGTCTATAGAAATAAATTAAAACTTATTAAGATTTTATTCCTTGGACAACTCCTGAGGAATGCGCCATGAGGTGTACAACTCCAGAATGCAGCCTATGATAAGGGCCACCACCCACTCATTCCTCTGGGCAAAACCATAGTTCATGTCCTGCATGCTCATGAGGATGGCTGTAATGAGGAAACATGCTGCTGCCAGCAGCTGCTGCCTCCTGAGCCGGATGATGATGATATTACGCCCCAGATATTCGGTACGCAGTCGCATGATGGAAAAGAATCCCACCCCTATACCATATATATATAATGAAACCATGGGGGCAAACATGTGCATGGCTGCACCTGCCAGCATGAGTATGGCACCTGTGCGGAACAGGAAATTCTGCCAGCTATTCAACTCCTTCATGGGGCCACACTGTCTTGGGTAAGCGTATCGGTATCGTCGGTATCTTCGGTATCGTCTGGATGGACTTCCCGTATGACAAACACGTCTTCCTCGGCACGCTTCATGAAATACTTCTCACGTGCCAGCTGCTCCAGCTTTCCCGGTTCCTTGTCCAGACTTTCTATCATGCGGCTGGCAGCCTCGAAGCGTGATTCATAGTCGGATATCTCACGGCGAAGTTCGGCTATGGTTTGCCATCTCTGGCTCCTGTTGAGAATACTGTTTTCATCCACGAAACCGATGATAAGAACGGCAAAGCCAAAAATGACCCAATATTTAAACCTACAGAGGAAATTCCATACAGAGTGTAAACTGCTCATACGATATTGTTTCAATTTCTGGCAAAGTTAAGAAAAAAGTAGGATGACTAATCATGGAGAGGCATTTTTTTAATAAATTTGCAGAAACAAGGAAAAGGAAATGGAAGAATATATTGTGTCTGCCCGAAAATACAGACCACTCACTTTCAACTCTGTGGTGGGACAGCAATCCCTTACCACTACTCTAAAGAATGCTATTTCCACAGGTAAACTTGCCCACGCATATCTCTTCTGTGGACCGCGAGGTGTGGGTAAGACCACATGTGCACGCATCTTTGCAAAGTCTATCAACTGCACTTCTCCGCTGCCCAACGGAGATGCCTGTGGCGAATGTGAGAGTTGCAAGGCCTTTGACCAGCAGAGGTCGCTCTGCATACAGGAACTGGATGCGGCAAGCAACAACACCGTGGATGAGATACGCGAACTGTGCAAGCAGGTTCTCATTCCACCACAGGGAGGCAAGTACAAGGTCTTCATCATCGACGAGGTACACATGCTCACGGCCTCTGCCTTCAATGCATTCCTGAAGACTCTGGAAGAACCGCCCTCGTACGTCATCTTCATCCTGGCCACCACCGAGAAGCATCGTATCCTTCCCACCATTCTGAGCCGCTGTCAGGTATATGATTTCCAGAGAATCACCAATCAGGACATCATTGAGCATCTGCAGAATGTGGCACAGAAGGAAGGCTGTGAGACCGACCCTGAAGCTCTGAGCCTCATAGCAGAGAAAGCCGATGGTGGCATGCGTGACGCCTTGTCCATCTTTGACCAGATGGTTAGCTTCACCGAGGGAAAACTCACCTATGAGAATGTAAGCAAGAACCTCAATGTGCTCAACATAGAGTATTACTTCCAGTTCGTACAGCACCTGGTGGCCTGCGAGATACCACCCGCTCTGCTCTTGCTCAACGAAGTGCTGCAGAAGGGATACGAGGGTGGCAATTTCATATCTGGTCTGACCACACATCTGCGCAACCTGCTTGTGGCCCGAGATGCTTCCACGCTGTCCCTTCTGGAGATGAGCGAACAGGTAAAAGCTAAATACAAGCAGCAGGCAGAAATATGCAAGCCACGTTTCCTGTACAGAGCCATCAAGCTGTGTAACGACTGCGCCCTGGCCTACAAGACCAGCAACAACAAACGCCTGCAACTGGAAATCTGTCTCATACAGGTGGCACAACTGAACGAAGAAGACAGTCCCGAGGCGGGGCGTCGCCCTGCCAAGATACTAAAACCCATATTCAAAGCGCTTATGGCCCAGGGCCAAGGCGCTCCCATGCCTACAGAATCTAAGACCGCAGCACCGCATATTGCAGATAAGACTGCCACGCATTCCCAACCGAACATTGCGGCCGAGAAGACCCCTTCGCTGAATGCTTCCACTCAAAGCATCATAGACAGATTCAATGCCTCATCAGAAAGGGTATCTCGTACTTCGAAAACGGAATTAAGACGTGTGACATTCCGTTCCTCAGGAAGCAAAAACACAGTTCAAGAGTCAGAGACGCCTGTGGCCGAAATCCAGGAACACGAACCTCTGGATCTGGAAAGGTTACTCATAGGATGGCAGAAATATGTCTCACAGATGCCAGACAACACGGTGGCCATGAAGCAGCGTATGCAGTCCATGCAACCCAAGATTGTGGACCAGGACACCTTCTCCATCACAGTGGGCAATCCACAGGTACGCGACGAACTGGAGTTGATGCGAGCATCCATCGAAACTTTCATCCGACAGGAAACCAAGAACTCCCAAGCCAGGATGGCCTTGCATCTGGCCAAAATAGAAGAGAAGTCCACGTACAACAAGAGGACACACCTGCAGAACATGATGCAGAGAAACAGTTATATCAATCAGCTCGTCAACGAACTCCATCTGGAACTGCAATAAGGCCTGCCTGCAGCACAGGCAAGCCACGACGGATACCCTGAGATTTATCGGCAACAGCATATAGATGAATACCAAAGACCGCCTACCCATTTGCATCCAGCACTTCCCCTCGCCATGCGGAGATATAATACTGGCTTCCACAGAGGACAGACTATGCCTGTGTGACTGGAGCGGAATGCCTTGTGCCGAGCGGAACAAGCTAAGGCTGGGGAGATACCTGAATGCAGAGTTTATCTCAGAGACATCTCCCGTGCTGGAGGAGACGAAGAGGCAGCTCAAAGAATACTTTGACGGGCAACGACACACCTTCAGCATTCCCTTACATCTCGTAGGAACTGCTTTCCAGAAGCAGGTGTGGAGGGCCTTGCTCGGCATACCCTATGCGGAGACCAGGAGCTACAAGGATATAGCACAGGAGGTGGGCAAGAGTGAAGGCATCAGAGCAGTGGCACAAGCCATAGGCGCCAATGGCATCTGCATCCTCATACCCTGTCATCGTGTCATAGGCAGCAACCGCTCTCTGACTGGGTTCTCCGGAGGCATAGAGAAGAAAAGGCTGCTGCTGGAGCTGGAAACCTCCCCATCCCTATCTCTCTGAGGATTAGAAGAATAACATACAATATTTATATTATTTATTTATGAAGACATTCATCCTTCCCATCACCATGCTGGCTCTACTCGCAGCATGTGACAGCAAAGACAATGGCGAAAGCCAAACAGCTATGACACAGAACGAGAATCCATTGGAGCTGGACCTGAGCAAATTCAGCTGGACCAGGGAACCAGAGAGTTGCGTCATCAAAGGTGATACCATAGAGGTGGTCACCAAGCCGAAGACCGACCTCTGGCAGCGCACCTACTATCATTTCCGCAACGACAATGCTCCCGTATTCCAGATGGAGACCGAAGAGAAGTTTTTCAGCTTCGTAGTGAAGACCGACTTTGCGGACAGCCATCAGCGGTTTGACCAATGCGGCATCGTGCTCTATCTGGACAGCGACAACTGGCTGAAAGGGAGCATAGAGTATGAAAATGAGGAGTATCAGCACCTGGGAAGCGTGGTGACCAACAATGGTTATTCCGACTGGGCCACTACTGCCATTCCTGCACAAGTAAAGACCATGTGGTATAGGCTTTCGCGCCGCGAAGATGATTATTGCATAGAGTGCTCCACCGATGGAGAACACTTCACCCAGATGCGTGTATGCCACCTGCATCAGGGTGCAGGGAAGGTACGCTTCGGCATCTATGCCTGTTCGCCAGAGGAATCCTCGTTCAAGGCTGTTTTCACACAGATGAAGCTGACCGAGTGTGCATGGAAAGCCCACGACGGACAGCAACCCGACTGATAAGGGTCATATACACATCCAGAAGTCATCAGAGAGAAGATGCAGATGAAGAAGACAAAGATACTGGGCATGATGGTGCTGATGGGCCTAAGCAGAATGGTGGCGGCTCAAGATGTGCACGAACATAGCGGATGCATAGAGGACAGCATCAATCCCCAGAAGGAAGCCCTACTGAACGAGATAACTGTCATGGGGCTGACGGGCAAGCAGAGGATGAAGGACTCACCCATAGCCTTCTCCGTCATCTCGCCACAGAAACTGCATCTGAGCTCAGGCACCAACCTGGTGGATATCATCTCACGTCAGCCAGGCATGTCGCAGATATCCACAGGAGCAGGAATAGGCAAACCCGTCATCAGAGGACTCGGATATAACCGTATAGTGGTGGTGGACCAGGGCATAAGGCAGGAAGGACAGCAATGGGGCGATGAGCACGGACTGGAGATAGATGCCCAGGGAGTGCATTCCGTGGAGATACTGAAGGGACCTGCCTCACTCATGTACGGCAGCGATGCCATCGCAGGAGTGATGATACTGCATCCCGAACATGCTCTGCCCTTCAACACCATGCAGGTAAAGGCAGGAGCCGAATATCAGTCGGCCAATGGTCTGTACTCTTATCATGCGGGATTCGGAGGCAATATGAACGGATTCATCTGGAATGGGCATTTCACCGACAAGGCAGCCCATTGCTATCAGAACGCACGGGACGGATATGTACCGGGATCGTGGTACCAGGACAGAAGCCTGAGAGGCATGGTGGGATGGAACCAGGCATGGGGACACTCCTGGTGGAGGTTCTCACAGGTAACCTTCACACCGGGAATCACAGAAGGCGAGCGGGACGAGGCAAGCGGGGATCTCCTGTGGGAAGAGGACAACAAGGCCAAGTCTTACCAGCGGCAATTCCCCTCACAAAGGGTGATTCACACCAAGGCCATCAGCGACAATGCATGGTACATAGGACAGGGAACCCTGAAAGCCATCGTGGGATATCAGCAAAACTATCGCCGCGAATATGAGGAAATGGGAGCCGAAGCCGAACTGGCAATGCGCCTGCAGACGGTCAACTATGACGTGAGGTACGAACAGACACTGAAGCATGACTGGAGCATGGCCACGGGGGTGAACGGCATGTGGCAGCAGAACAGAAACAGAGCCGAGGAGATGCTCATCCCCGACTACCGTCTGTTTGACTTCGGATACTTCCTCACTGCCAACAAGCAGATAGGAAAATGGCGACTCTCGGGAGGAGCACGTGCCGACAACAGACACCTCTCCACCGAAGCCTCCCTGGAGGAAGAAGAACTCCTGTTTCAAGCTCTGAAGAAGAACTTCACAGGCATCACCGGCAGTCTGGGGACTGTATACAACGCCAACGAGCATCTCAACCTGAGAATGAATGTGGCACGCGGATTCCGAGCTCCCGTGGCAAGCGAACTATGCAGCAACGGAGTGCATGAGGGAAGTGTGCAATACGAGTTGGGCAACGAAGGTCTGAAGGCAGAATTCAGCACGCAGATAGATGTGGGGATGGACTACAACTCTCACCACCTCTCGCTCGGTGCATCCGTCTTCTCCAACTGGATAAACAACTATATCTACCTGCGCCGACTGCCCTATGAGACAGAAGGATATCGCACCTATCAGTATCAGCAGGGCGATGCACGCCTCATGGGCGGAGAGATATCGGTGGACGTGCATCCCATCAATGCCCTGCACTTTGCCAATGCCTTCTCCTACGTGCGGGGAATACAGCTGCATCAGGCGGCAGAGGGGCGCAACCTGCCCATGATGCCTGCCCCACGATGGACCTGTGACCTCAGGTATGACATCCCCGACTTTGCACGCCGACATTGCCAGCGAACATACGTGAGCGTGGGAATGGAATACAATCTGCGCCAGAGCAAGGTGTACCGCGTGGATGATACCGAGACACCCACTCCCGCCTATGCCCTGTTCAGCATCTCGGCAGGAATGGACCTGCACGTGTTTGGGCACAACTGCATGGAACTGTCGTTCACGTGCCAGAACCTCTTCGACAAGGTGTATCAGTCCCACCTATCCCGCCTCAAGTATACCGACGGAGTGGGCATAGCAGGCATGGGACGAAACTTCTGCCTGAAGGTGAACATCCCCATAGACATCCACCTCAAGGGCTACTGATACCCAGCCAGCCCATTCTCCTCCCCCCCTTGCTATGGGAGAATCTTCCTGTCACGCAAGTATTCGGCAATGCGGTCGAGCCAGGTGTAACTGCCCGTCCCCGGAGAAGCCTTGCGCTGAAAACAATGCTGGCGCAGAGCCAGGGTGTGGAGCTCGCTCTGAATGCCCATGCTGCGCATCTTCTCCCACACCTTCACAGATCCCATGGAGGCATACCCATCGGCATCACCATGGATGAAGAGCATGGGGGCGGTCTGTAAGTCGAAACTGAACTCGGGCACCAGCGTATCCTCATCGGTATTTCCGCCATGGCTGTTATATCCGTCTGCCCCATCCTTGAGCACGTAAGCCGGATAGATTCCTATACCCCACTGCACATTGCAGGGAATGCGGTCGATGTCATCCATGGGCAGATAGGACTGATGCATGGACGAGGTCACTCCCATCAGAGTGAGATGTCCGCCTGCCGAACTGCCCATGATACCCACCTGGTTCCCATCCAGGCCATACTTCGATGCCTCGGAGCGGACCGTCCTGATGGCCCTCTGCAAGTCCTGCCAGGCAGTCACATGCTTGGGCAGACCCTCAGGACGTGGAGTGCGATAGCACATGGTGACCACCGTCATGCCCAGCTGGTTGAGATATCTACGGGCAGGTGCCACCTCAAATCCATTCCAATCATTACCCATATAGGAACCACCGCTATAGATAATCTGAATGGCATCCGTCTTCTTCTCCTTAGGGAAATACCACTTGATGAGGGGCTTGCATTGATTCTCCCGGGCATCGGGCATCTTGCCTTCAGGCCACACGTCCGTCTCCACGGTCTTGGCACAGGCATCATCAGAGTCATACCTCTGCATGATATCCACCTCGGGTTCCAAGGGCCTGTAGAACTCCATCTGGCGCATAAACTCCACACCGCGCTCCAGTCCATAGGCTCCATGCGGCCTGCCCGGATAGAGATGCAGCTCGGCAGGAATACCGCGCTTGCGAAGCTCGCGATAGATGAGCGTGGAGCCATTGGGAGAGTATTCATCGGCTCCGCCATGATGCAGGGACATGGGACACGTGCGGGCATCAAACTTATAGATGGAGGACAACTTCACGTCCACTCCGTAGCCCTGCCGAGTGGCAGGAGTGCCCTCCTCGGCATCGGTGGTGACATAGGCAGGAGAATTCACTATGGCCCAGTTGATATGGCAGGATATAGTGTCCAGAGCATCGATGGGCTCATAGGCAGGAGTCTGCGAACTGGTGGCAAGCAGCAGAGCCAGATGCGAACCAGCCGACTGGGAGACCACACCTATCTTCTCGGGATTGATGCCACGCTTCCTGGCCTGACTGCGTATCAGGCGCACGGCACGCTGAGCATCCTCCCAGGCAGTCTGATAGATGGGCAGGCCCTGAGGACGCGGAGTACGATATACGAATTTCACACACTGGATACCCTCCTGGGTAAACCGTCTGTTCCACTCATCCACCAGCCCCACGTCACAGCAGCTGAAATATCCACCACCAGAAATCAGTATCATGCAGGCATCGGTGCGCACACCCTTCTCCGGCGCAGGCATCCACTCTATGTAAGCCTCGCGATGCTTGTCGGGACAGAACCCCTGGGCACTTGCCTCGTCCAGCATGGCGGCTATCTGATGAGCCTGCCTGTGCGGCATCTTCCCTTTGGGCCACACGGTCTCTATTTTGGCTGCAGAAACAAGGTGAATCGCGCAGAGCGCAAACAATAAGAAGGCAATTCGTTTCATATCGGTTTTCATTTTTTAGTTATTTGTCAAGCAGGTACTCACACGTGCAGGATGAGTTTTATCTCCACAAAGTTATCATTATCCTTTGAGATAAATAAGCATCACGAAGGGAAAATCCATATCGAGCAGTTCCTGGCGCGTACGGCATCGCGGGAAACCAAAACACATCATCATCATGACGGAGGACCTGGAAGAGGGAAACTCACACTCCGGTTCTTCTGCTATCTGTATGACAGCAACTTCAACAATCTGGGTGGCGAATACGATTACATCACCTGGGGAAGTGAAGAAGAGGAAAGCATAGACCTCCTGGTGGGTGAATACACCGAGACCTCCACCTGCTATGACATGACCTACGACTGGACCAGCTGGACAGCCGTTACCGACCAGCAGAGCGATGAAAGGGGGTGTGCCAATCACAACGGCATATCCCCTTTCTTACTGTTTTCTCTTGTATCTCCCCTTAGGGGGTGAACGGATAAGCGGGATTAAGGACGCGTACTCCTGTATTCAGGGAAATTGGAGAAGGATTGGCCCTCCACCTCATAATAAGGCATGAACTCCAGATAGTCACAACCATCAAGAGTGAAGTGAAGAGGCTTGCCTGCAATAGGCTTCAAGCGTGACACCACCTCATGCACATCACATGGAACCACCAGCTCAGAGCCCTCCTTGATGCAGACTGCCGCCATCAAGAGAGGACCATATTCAAGGGCATAATGTCCCTCCTCGAAACCCTTTTCCATTCCCACATATTTCGTGGTACGGAAGGTGGCAGGAAGAACAAACTCCACCTTGTCTCCATCCTTCCATGTACGGCAGACATCAATATAAGTTCCTGGTTTTCCATAATAAGCTGACTTGCCATTCACCTTTACCTTCATCTTTCCTGACGCCCATCCTGGTACACGTATTTTGAGTGAGAAGCGTGTAGGCTGAGAGCATCCTATGGTGACAGAAACAGCCTTGTCGTAAGGGAAATTAGTATGCATATTCAGGGTAAAGGATTGTCCATCCACCTCATGATTGAGTGTGGAAGAGGCAAACAGATTGATAAGGACACCGTCGGGAGCAAGCGAATAAATATACTCTGGAAGAGAGCCATAGATGCGAGTCCCCTGTCCTTCGCAGCAAGTGTTGGTGGCTATTTCATCCCCTTCGGCATATCCCATCTTGTGGCCATGCATCTTGGCAAAGTAAGCAATACCTTTGTCGGCCACCTGATTGGGGATAACCACGTTGTAGAGAGACTTTTCTATCTCGGCATTATACTTCTCTTCATAAGGCCAGATGTTATGGAAACGCTGGTTGAGTTTTATCCAGAAAGCATTACCGCAAAGTTCTCCCGTACGTGCAGTCAGGAAGAGCGACTTGGGAGGATAAGGGAAATACCCCTCGTTGATGGCCAGTGAGCCACCAATATGTTCCCAGTTGTCATGGAAGAGGTCCCAAAATCCCTTTACTGCCTCAAGGTATTTCTTATCACCTGTAGCCCTATACAGATCCATATAGGGTTCGATGGCAGTCACAAGATAATTATGTGGACGGTCATAAGGATACTTCCAGATGGCATCAGTATTGCGTTCGGCAAGCCATTCCATCCAATAGTTTTGTTGGAAGTAGCGCTGCATGACCATAATCTCCTGGGGCTTACCCACAGGAGAGAAGTAAGTACGAGTCAGAGGTATGGCTCCCTGAACACCCTGTCCTGGTCGGAAAAGCATCTCGGGCAGATAAGGCGACTGCTCAAACCAGTCATAGAATCCGCGGAGCAAGGGGAAAGCCTTAGGGTTGCCAGCATATCCTGCCTCGATAAGTCCATGGCTGACCCAGGACCGTACATAGGCTCCGTTCTCGAAATCAAAGATGGCTCTCTTGGGATAAGCCATGAGATACCCATCAGGTTCCTTGCAAAGGTCGATGACATCAATGATGCTGTCGAGGCGTGCCTTCAGAGGAGCATTATCCATCCATCTGAGAGTCCCACCGGCACCCATCAGGAAGCGTCCTGCGCTGGAGCCTGGCAGTTGTGCGGTCCAGAAATAACTGTGCCGTCCGCTGCGAGGAGGAAGGGGTATACCTGCCTTGAGACGGAAATCATAAACCAGTTCGTCCAGACTGAAAGAATTCATGAGATAAGCAATATTATTCTCCATGACCTTCCTGAACAGGCCTTCACCCAGTCTCACTCCTGTCACAGGCGTCTCCACCACATTAGCCACAGGCTTCCATTTCTCCTGAGGAATCACGTTCTGTGGATTGTCTGTCACCACGAATTCACCCATAGGTCTCTCGGGGCGAGTCAAGGCTTGCACATTGTGTTCTGGAGCAGGATGAGATTCGCTCGCCCTACAACCGATGGCAATATCCTTTCCCTCATTGAGAATCATTATCTTCTGCAAGGCCAATCGGGCATCACGCAGTTGAGTGGCCGTGAGGCGAACATATCGCGCAGTCGCTTGTTTGCTGATACTCAAGACCTGACCGCTGAATTCATGAAACTCATCCAAGGTGACATTTCGGTCATAATACATGGCGCAGGTGGCAAAGGTAGAGTCGTCACTCACCTCGATACGGAATCGAGTTGGAAATCCACAGGAGAGGAAACTTCCCTCCAGATTGTCGGGCAATAGTTTGATGGTATCAAAAGTTCTGCTACTACCCAGGTCTATCTGCACCCAGCGAGTCTGACCATTGTCGGCAGCCGGCGAGACATAATGAGCAAAATAGACACGGGCAGCACGCTCCACCCCCATACGCGCAGCAGCCAGTTCTGCTTGATTGTCAAAAACGAACTGGGCCTTGGACCCCTCTGTTCCAAACATGCACGCCAGAGCGCATAGCGCTATCACCTTATTCCTCATATATTTTATCAGTTTTTCTTTGCTAAGATACAGAAAATTCCTCATACACTTCCCTTTCCGCTCAAAATAAAAGTGAATACATAAGTTTTTCATACTTTTGTATTATAGCTACAATATATAATTTACCTCCTAACATATCACTGGCAATCGTATCATGGAAGAATAGGAAATGTACAATAAATAGGCCACCTGACTTCATCACTTTTGTTCGGGTTCATCAGAAATATGGAGTGGCGCATAATAATATATTATTCGTGAAGTATATTATAAATGAAGTGGGTGAAACCGTTTACCATAGGATATGAATACGTTTACATACCTGATAAGGTTAATAACCTTACGACTGAAAGGTTATTAACCTTACGTCCGAAAGGTTATTAACCTTATCGGAAATGATATATATATCCATAGACCACGCAAC
>SAMEA3663036__coassemble_516_pt1 | contig 17980 bp, 11 predicted proteins | sample SAMEA3663036__metabat2_high_PE_022 | metagenome-assembled genome bin SAMEA3663036 (sample SAMEA3663036) | pig gut metagenome | biome: pig gut; feature: pig-associated habitat; material: faeces | place: France | collected 2012
GGCAGTACGCCAGAGGACTAGTTCTATAATTCCCCACGGAATATCTACAGAGCCCATATTTCTGATGAACCCGATTTGGGATGAACGATTCAGGTTGGAGTAAGAGAAAAAAAAGGATGCCAAGCATACCTCCTTGCAGACTGGTATGCTTGGCATCCTCCTGAGAGTGCCGCTCCGACACTCTATCTACCCGTATATAAGGATATGTTATTTCACCTTGGAGGGGTCGTTTATCTTGGGCAACCATACGCGATAACGCTCTGCCTGGTTCCAGGTGTTTCCTGCTGAGGCGAAATCACAGAAGTTGGTTACGAACGTTTCTGTATTGTATGCTCCTCGAGGCATGGTGAGTCGGAATGCCATCCACATGTCCTTAGGTGCGGATATCGGTTCCAGGTCCACTATATTGCCATCGTGGGTAGGTATCAAGCAAGCCTCGTCAATATATCCGTCGCGGAAACGTGTGTCTCGAGCCAGTACCACAGGACCTCGCTCTATGGCTTGCATATCGTTCATCTCTATCAGACGTGCCTTGATGTCGGTGGTGAGCGAGATCCTGTCACCCGCTTTCCAAGTGCGCTCTATGAGGCAGTACTGTCCAGCCCTCACGCCTTCCACCTTCTGGCCGTTTACTTCCACAGCAGTCTTCTGACTCCATGCCGGGATGCGCAGGCCTATGGTAAAGGAAGCTTCGCGCTGTGGATTAACAGTTATCTGTACGTTACCATTGAGCGGATATTCGGTCTCCTGACTCAGGGCGATGCTTTGTCCGCCCATTTCTATAGTGGCCTGAGAAGGAATGAAGAGGTTTAAGTCCACTCGGCCTGTTGATGGCAGGCGATACATCACCCGAGGAATCATGGCAAATGCACGGGGCCCGTTGGCATTACAGCAGTTGATGGGAATGTGGCACTGGTGCTCACCCTCCTGGCGATATCCCTCCAGGGGTGTGTATTTGACTATCTGTGACCCATCGGCCTTCATGCTTGCCATCAGTGCATTGTACATGGTTCGCTCTATCTGGTCCACATACTTGGGGTCGCCGGTAAACTCAAGCAGGCGCTCGCAGAACTGCATCCATGTGAATGTGACACAGGTCTCCATGGTGAGTGCCGAGACTCTGGTCTGCAGAGCACGTCCGCCATACCAGCATTCGTGAGAGGCTCCCGAACCGCAGACATTGATTTCCTCGTCCACGATATGTTGCCATGTGATTTCGGCGGATTTCAACAAGTCGGGATCACCTGTCACGCGGAACAGTTCCAGCAATCCCACATAGCAGGACATCATCTCATAGGCTTTCTGTCCGTTCTTCTTTCCATACCAGGCATCACCCGGTTTCAACGGTCTGCGGAGTGCCACGGGCACGTTGGCATTGGTGATGAGCTGTGGACCATCGGGCTTGTTGAGCTCTTCTGCTATATACTTGGCAAAGTCGAGGTAACGCTCCTGCTTGGTAATCTGATACATGAACATGGTGGGCTCCAGGATGCTGCTTGGTGGCATGCCTACATACTCTCCGCAGTCGAGTATGGACTTCTTGCCCGGTCCCACCTGTGTCATGGTGTAGTCCAGCAGGCGTGTGGCACTCTTCAGTGCATTCTTGTCACCTGTTTCCCAGTACCACTTGATGAGTCCCAGTAAGGTATATTTACGTCCCCATACGTCCCAGCCCTTGAGCTGATGCTTCTCGTCATAATCGCCTATGTATCCATTCTTCAGCTGGCACTCCATTAGTTGGTCCTCGGCCTGCTGAATGATTTCCTTGAGTTCCGCATCGTGGGTAAAGTGATACATGCCTATGGCGCCTTGTACCCATTTTCCCCAGAACTCGCTACCCCACATATTCGACTCCTCGTCCTGATTGCGATAGACGGAGATGAGCGTGTCCAGATTCTCTTGCTTCACTCTCCGGTTGAGACAGTCATCATAGCGCTGTCCCACATATCCTTTCATACTGACAAGTCCCACTTTCTGTACGGGCACTTTCTTGGCTGCACCTACACTTGCCGAGGCAATAGCAGCAAATGCGGCCACCATAAGGATGCTTCTCTTCATAATGGATTATTTATGTATGGTTTTAGTTTGTTACACAAGACAGACGGCATCAACCGGTATGACAGGAGACAATCTATCCCAGGAGAATCCCCCAGTAAAAGAAAAGTACGCCTGATAAGACTCGAACTTACACGCCCGAAGGCACCAGATCCTAAGTCTGGCGTGTCTACCAATTCCACCACAAGCGCTTCTTCTTTATGCAAAGATAAAGGTTTTATTCCGATTGCCCAAGACAGATGGGAGTAAAATGAAAAATGCCCGTATCTTTTCTGCGGGAGAAAAGCATACGGGCAAGTGAGAGATGGATTTGTATAACCATTGTTAAAGGTTGTCTTTCTCTATATCCTTAAAGTATTTGTATGTGCCGTGTTTCAGTTCGTCAGTAGCAGCCTCATCACATACGATAATGGCATGGGGATGCATCTGCAAGGCACTGATGGTCCAGTCCTGTGATACGGCAGCTTCTATGGCATGCTGCAGGGCACGTGCCTTGCCGTGTCCGTTGCATACGATAAGCACTTCCTTGGCATCCATGACGGTACCTACACCCACTGTGAGCGCTGTACGGGGCACCTGGTTGACGTCTCCTCCGAAGAAGCGGCTATTGGCAATGATGGTGTCGGTGGTGAGACTCTTCACGCGGGTGCGGCTCTTGAGCGAACTGAATGGCTCGTTGAAGGCAATGTGTCCGTCGGGACCTATTCCGCCCATGAAAAGGTCTATGCCGCCAGCATCCTGGATGGCTTTCTCATAAGCGGCGCATTCTGCTTCGAGGTCTGTGGCATTCCCATTGAGTATGTGCACGTTCTCGGGCTTGATGTCAATGTGGCTAAAGAAGTTGTTCCACATGAAGCTGTGATAACTCTCGGGGTGCTCTTCGGGCAAGCCTACGTATTCGTCCATGTTGAATGTAACCACGTTGCTGAAACTTACCTTTCCTGCCTGGTACAGTTCTATAAGATTTTTATAGAGGCCCAGAGGTGAGGAACCAGTAGGGCAGCCCAACTTGAATGGCTTCTCTGGTGTGGGTTGTGCTGCATTGATTTTGGCTGCCACATACTCGGCAGCCCATCTGCTGAGTTGCTGATAATCGGGTTCAATGATGACTCTCATGTTCGTAATTTATTTAATGAGTTATTGATATGAATCTGTTTGTGCCTGCGGCCCTGTCAATCAGAGGCCGGTTGTAATTGCGTCTTGTATTTGGCCATTTCTGCTTCCGTCTCCCGTACGCAATGATTCAGGTCGGGCAGGGAGATGCGTACTGCATCCTTGGTGAGCTCGGGTACATTGTAACTCTTCAGCAAGAGGGTGTTGTACTCGGGGTCCTCCTGTGGGATGGGGAATGCTTTATGAGCCTGCCCTTTTTGGTCAAAGTAGGTGAGGAAGATGCGTGTGTAATTGCCGTCCAAACGTCTGCTGCTGAAGGCTATCCATCTTCCGTTGCTGCTCCAGCTGTGGAAACTCTCCGTGTCTGGGCTGTTTGCTTGATACAGGTTGTAGCAGTTGTCTGTTTGCAGGTCTTTTACCCATAGGTCACTGGACTTGTGCCAGATGTGGAATTGCCCGTATTTGCCTTGTGTGTAAAGTACATAGCGCCCGTCGGGACTTACACGCGGCAGGGTGATGCTGCGCTCCTGTGCTGAGACTTCCACCTCTGTGCGTGGATTGCTGAAGGTGCGTGTCTTGGGGTCGAAGCTGACAGACTTCAGGTCATAATAGATGCTGTCATAGCGGAACATCAGTTGCATGGCAACCAGACTGTCGGGTGTGCCAGGCGGGATGAGGTGCCCGACCTGCGCACTGCAATAGTAGAGGCGGTCGCCCGATGGTGCCCATGCAGGGAAGGTTTCCAGTTCGTTCTCACTGCGGAAGACGTGAGTCACCTCGTTGTTCTTGACATCATAGAGGAGCATGTCGCTGGCTTCGTCCATCACTTCCAGTTTCTCAGCATGGTAGGCATGGAAGGTTTGTCCCGTCTTGTTGGTAGAGAAGGCCACCAGGTCTTCTGTGGGATGCCATGCAGGATAAACGGCACTGGTGAGGATGGTACTGTCCTTCACCTGTATCTTGTGTGCTTTCCCGTTCTGAATGATGATGGTTCCGGCGTAGTTGGAACGTACATGGAAGAGCATGTCCTGTGTACTCTGGTTGCGATAGTTGTGGCAGTTGACACAGTGGTTCTCATTGTCGTCATACGTACGGTTGTTCTCATATACGACTCTCTCTTCCCAATTGGTCAGATTACGCTGGTAGATGCCCACCTGGCGATACAGTTCGTAACCTGGTTCGATGAGTCGATAACTCAGGAAGGGGTCTATGCTCTCCTCTGCCACGGTGAGTGTGTGAGGCTTGTGCTTCAGCCAGTTCTCCTCTGTCTGCACATATACGTTTACTTGTATGTCCTTCCCCTTGTTCTCCTCGAGCAGATTTCTCCATGCCAGGGTGTCGAAGCGTATGGTCATGTTGCCATCAGCCTGTTCCAGGATTTCCTTCCCGTTGGCTCCTTGCAACTGCGCCACAGCTGCCACAGCTCCAGAATCCTTCACCATGAAGTTGAGAGGAGCTATGTTGGATGGAATGACGATGTCCTTATAATCAGGGAAGATGTCGGCTTGTGTGTCAGATGGGGCAAACTGCTGGGGCAATGTGGCTTTTCGGTCGCATGCAGCTGTGGTCATCAGTATGAGCAGAAGGCCCAGGACTATGGGGTGATATGAATGTATTCTTGTCATGATAGAATCAGTTTACGCCAGAGGCGGATTTTGCCTCGCCAGTGTATCCCTTCTTAGTGGCTTTCAGATTGCCGAAGAAATAATAGTAGGGATAATAGCCTTTGTATTTCTCAAACAGTTTGTAGGCATTGCCTGGTCTGTCCTTCATGTAGGGTTGTACAGCCTGATAGAAACTTTGCAGACGTGTGGAACGTATGTTGAGGTTGCCAAAACCTTCTGATGCGCCAGGTCTCTTCATTTCGCTCAGCAACAATCCATCGGCAATAATCTCGGGTGGAGTGCTACCTTTGAGGGGATATACCCGCATGAGGAAGGGTGGAATCAGCTTGGTGTACAGGCACACACACAGCGAGTTGTGCAATGCTTCTATGCTGCGAGCTTCTGCCAGATTGAGGTTGTAGCCCATGAAGAAGGGTTGCTGGAATTGGTTCTCAAAGCAGTCATGTATGGGCTCAAAGAGTCTGATGCGTGCCATCTCGGGGTCTGCATTTATCAGCTCAGGTTTCTCCACCATTGCCTGGTATTTCTCTATGAACTTGCCTTCGAAGGGAATATCTTCCAGCAAGCGCAGGTATTTGCGGCAAAGCATCCATTCGCCACGCATCAGAGAGCACTTCACAAGCAGTTTGAGCAGACGGGATGTGGGTCCTTCCATGACCATTTGTTCCATACACATGTGCATGCAGGGCTCAATGAATCCCGCATGATAGTTTCCTTCGGGCTCGTAGAGGGGACTTCCGTTGCTGATAAAGCCGCCATGCCCATGGATGAAGATGGAATCATAATCCAGTCGGATATCATACATGCGCTCGGCTATCTGTCCTGTGTGAACCAATGATATGGCGTAATAGGCAGCCATGGGCCTATTGCTTTGTATGGCATTCTTGCGTGCCACACGCTGTATGCCTGCCCAGTCCTGCTCGTACTGCATGGACATCTCTTGGCTGATGACGCGTACAAAAGGACGTCTCCATTCATTGAATCCAATGATGGCAGCAAAGGCAAGGGTGACGATGAGCAGTTGGGTGAGGTTCTGCCTGGGAGTCTCATCTTTGGGCAGGCCAATCAGGGTGGGCATGGGTTTGCGGCTGAAGCTGCGTATCATCACCGCCCATATGGTGAGCACCAATAAGACCACGAAGGGAATGCCCATGATGTATCCACTCTCAGATTCATAGAAGAGGTCAAGTCCCTGGTATGTGTATACAGACAGACATGATATGGCTGGAATATATTGTAGTACTCGCCATTTGGCCGACAGTCTCATGCAATAACCAGTGAGCCAGGTGATGGTGCCAAGCATCAGAGTCAGACACAGGCTGCCCAGCCAGGGATATTGATACGGCTGCAGGATCAAGCGGCCGATGTACCTGAGAGGACCAAAGGTCTGTGAAAGCACAAATTGCATGAGCCGTAAGTCGCTTGCCCAGAAACTGTACTCGCGGCTTACGTGGAATACACTTCCATAATAGAAAGTTCCCCACACCCAGATGCCAATCATGAAGAGAGGCAATACGGGCAGGAGAATCTTTCTCCGTTTGTTGGGAGCAGCATCAGGCTTTGCTGCCTGACGCGCTCCTTGTGTCATGACGTGTTTGGTCTTAGGTTTGTTCTTACTCATTGTCTTATCAAGGTCCTTTTGCCATTCACAATATAGAGGCCGGGTGATGCTATTCTGGCATAGCGTCGGCCCTGAAGGTCGTAGATGGCAGTGGAGTGGTTTCTGTCATTTTCCAGTATGTGGTTGATGGCGGTAGCATCCACCACGAACGCTTGGTCCCATACGTAAGTGAAGGGACTGTTCTCTCCTTCTGATGCCACTACTTCCGTTCCATCAGCATTCAGTACGTATCCTCCGTTGGTGGCGGTGAAGCTGCCGGCAGTCACTTCCATGTTCTTAGCCAAGAGCTTGGCCTCTCCATTCACCACCACGGGCTTGCCTGCGTTGGCTGTTTCGGAAGCAGGTGTCAGCTTGATTCCCTCGATGATTCCTTCATATCCTTCCTGCACATTGAAGGGAAGGTTGAGTGCCTGACGTCCGCTTCCGCTCTTGGTGAATGTGATATCCTGTGCCTGGAAGGCAGTGGGGATATAGAAGGGCAGATCGCCATTGATTACCAATGACTGTGCATTCAGGTCGGCATCCACCACATTGGTCTGTGCCAACAGGCTGGCAGTGGGTTGTCTCTTGGCGGTCTGTCCTGCCTTGACATAGGCAATGGAGTTGGCAGGGAGTTCGCTGATACGGCTCTCTGAAGCTGTTCCTGTACCATAATAATATACGGTGTGGGGAGTATCGGAACCACCATAGTAAGCAGTCATCTCACCTCTGAACAGGGGAGGAGCATAAGGGACATACACGTCATAGCCATTTCCTTCAGCAGCCACGATGCGGAAGTTGTCGCCCAGGTTCGCTGCTATGTCAGCAGGAATGGAGAAGCTGGTCTGGTTGGAGAGGTATACCAGATTGCCTTCGGAGTCATATACCTTGAAACCAACGGCTCCTGTTCCATATATATTATATGTGGTGACGCCCTGGCTGTAGGTGGTGTTGTAGTAATATCCATTGGTGGTATATTCGTCCACGAAGTCGGAATACTGGCCCACGTCAGCATAGCCTATGCGTCTGGTCTCCTCATTTTCGTAGTCTGTGCGGTACTCCTGAGTGGATTTGCCTTCCAAGGGGCTGTCCTCCAGCACGGGTGAGCGTTTTATACGGTCATCGATGAAACAGATGTTGCCAGCCTTGGGATAGCGATGCATGTAAGCCTTGGCCGCGTCGATGTCCTCCTGTGTGGTGGTAACCCAGTAATTGCTATAGTCACCCACATATTTGTTGGTCACAGGAACGAACATACCATTCACCTCAAAGAATTCACTCAAATCCTCGCCTGCAGCATCACACATCTTCTTGGCCATATGCAGATAATCGTCCTTGCCATAAGACTTGTATCCACCCACCGTGTTGCCTTCTCCGTCCACCAGCGAAGCATCATAGTCGCTGCTGCGCTTCTGGATGGGATCTTGACGAAGCATCTTGAAGAGTGTGGGATAGAAGTTGGGGTTATGTCCCTGTGCATGATAGTAGAGATAGAGCTGGTAATACATGCGCGTCTGTTGCCAGATGTCCATGTTCAGCCATCCTACTTTGTTGGCAAATGAATTGAAGGTGTCATGTACAGCGCTACCGCGTGTGGTGGTGATGCCCAGCAGATATGTGTTGACATTGGAGAAGAGGTTGTTGGACACTTCAGTAGCTCCTACCACGTTGATGGAAGCCTGATGGTTGTGTCCCATCTCATGGCTGGGTCCCCATATGGCTCCACCTGTGGTGGTGAGCGTGTTGTAGTTGAGCACGGTGCTCAGAGTGCCATCGCTGTAATAGGTGCCATAAGTGGTGGCATACATATAGCTGTGGTTGATGGAGAAGGCATTCCAGATGTTGCGGAACCTACCTTCCAGTTCATCCTTGAATCCCATGAGCTCTTCTTCGCATTGTACTATCTTGTTCCATACGCGCACCAGGCCCTCCATCTCATTGTTGCTTTCAGCAAGAGCACTCTGTACCAAGTCGTTTCGCATCACGTGTACGATGTGCTCGCCCTTCATGTTCACGATGTTGCTCTTGTTCAGAAGCTTTTCGCGCAGCAGCATCCAGTCCTCGTTGGTCATTCCTCGTGTGAGGTCGAAATAGCCTTGGAGTTCACCGCCTTCGATGTGAATCTTCATGTCTGGATAGTCGGCCAGGTATTTCTCTGGGTCATCCAGCTGATAGAAGATGTATAGGGTGCTTGGCTCGTTGATAAACACCACATTGAGTCCTGCATGCAGGTTTGTGGTAGTGCCAGTCTGATGGTCACCGGGAGATTCGCTGTCTCCTACCACCTCTGCCTGAAGTGTACAGTCGGCACTGGGCTCTTCGTCCAGATAGATATAGATGATGTCTCCGGTCTTGCCCACTATGCCTGTGGGGCCTGACAATTTGCCAAATGTATTGCTCATGCCTGTGTATTCGTTCCAGGACATCTTCTGGTAGTTGCTGTACACCTTATAGTCATCGCGAACGCGGAAATACTTCTCGAAGTCTCGGCTATATCCATTGTCGCGTGTGTAGACCTGCCATGTATTGTCCTTTACTTTCTTCACCATGGCCTTCATGGCATCAGTCAAGGCAGCATAGTCGCTGTTGGCCTCAAGCTGCTCGTCAGTCAGAGCTTGAATCTCTTCCTTCAGGACGGTGCAGGCCTTGTCCTGGAAGAGGTTGGAGAGTGAGGTGTTGTAGGAGGCTATATTGGCCACCAGGGCAGCGTAGTCGGCCAGAACCTTACGGCCGTTCTGGATAAACTCGTCGGTGAGTTCCACTTCTTCAAATCCCCAGGTGCTGGCGCTGATGCCTGTAGTGCTCCATCCTACCACGTTGGAACCTTGGTCGCAGTGGAGGCCCACCGATCCATTGTCCACGATGTAATAAGTATAGGTGGTCTCATCGTCCGTTCTGTTGAGTGCGAATCCTACGGTAGGCTTAGCCGCTTGTGTGACATACTGTCTGCTTAGGCTACCTCCCTGCCGGGTGATATAGCGCTCTGTGCACAGATTCTGCAGAGCATAGTTGTTGCCTACCTGAACCAATGTCCAGTATTGGGCAAGTTTGTCCTCGTTGAGCCCCTCACACTTCACGCCGTTGCCCGTGGCATTCTCTGCCATATAGGTCTTGTAGTTGAGGTTCTGTAGACGATAGTACTTGCCTGGCTGTGGAGCATCGTAAATGCTGTTGGCCAGCAGTCCTTCCATCACTTCTTCCAGAGTGAAGTTCTCCACCAGTGTGATGGTCCAGTCCGAACCGTAATCTCCCGAGCAAGTCCACTTGTAGAGTGTGGTTCCGTCACCATTGAGATTGAGGCAAACATTGCCTTCGAAATCGGATTCTTCCGAGATGTTGATGTAACTGGATGTGCTTGTGTTGTTGGGACTCGACTGGATGTACATCTTCACAGCACCGCTACTGGGCTGACGGAAGTTGTTTTCAGAGTCCAGATAGTATCCTGTGCTGGCGTTGCGCAAGGTGTACCCATCACCGCTCTTATCCAGAATCCATACTTGTGTCAAGTCGTTCTCCTGAGCCTGTGTGCCTTGTATCTGTTCGCCCACATGAGCCAGATTAGCATTGCTGAGCCTTCGGTTGGTCAGTCGGACGAGCCCTCCCTTGTTGAGCACATATTTTATGTATGCTGCTCCAGTCAATTCGGATATATCCTTGAGGCCTACTTCACGCAGTGCCCAGTCTCTGTCACTTCCTGCAGTACCCTGGGCTGTGGCGCCTTTCAGAGTGCCGCCGTAGTCTTGCAGATAGTATCGGCTATTGTTGCGAATGGACCAGTGCCCTGCGTTTGTACCAAACTGTGTGATGGTGTATCCACAGGTTGAACTGGCACTTTCCTTAGTGCCGCCATTACCGCTTGTGGTCAAGTACTGGAAATAATTGCCTAAGGCTGTCTTGAGGTAGAAGACCCCTTCTGTGTCAGTACTTTCCAACTGTATCAGGTATCCCAGATTCTCTTCCGCATCCAATCCATTGGGATTGGTGGTGGTGAGACCAATCGTGTTGTCACTTCCTTCTACAACATAACGCTTGGTGGACTGATTATAGAGTAGATACCATTTACCCGTCTCTAGGCTAGAGATTGTGCTGCCTACAGACAAAATCTTACCGGAGAAATCTTCGGTGCCTGCCCAAGTGTTGGCAGAACCTGCCAGTGCCATCAGCACCGTCAGAAGCAAAGTGTAGAGCTTATTCATATTTGTTTTATAGATAAGGGATTATTCACGGCAAAGATAAGAAGAATAGTGTTATCAACAACACGGAAAGAATGAAAGTTGTGGTCGTCTGGACGTTTTTTATTATATATAATGTATATATAGAGTGAAAGAAAAGGTAGTAATAGATTCAAAAATGTCCTATTGGTCTACTACTCTGAAAGGACTCTCTGGGAGTGGCTTTCTCTAATATTAAATAAATATGGTAATAACAGAGGAAGCCCACCTTAAGAATCTAAGGCGGGCTTCCCTTTTCAATAGTTTAGGAGAATCCAGTTTTCTGCGCTGACTCTCCTGTTATGACTTTCTGCGCTTGAGTTATTTGACCATAACTTTAGCTCCACCGATGATGTAGAGTCCGCGTCCCATGGCCTTGATGTCATTCAGCGTGCCATTCTTCTTCATCAGCTTTCCGTCGGTGGTGTAGATGTCACCGCTATGGCTGAGTACGTTGGTGATATTCTCAATGGCATTGGCTCCCTTCTTGAGTGTAATCACCAGGTCATAGTCTGCAGCGTTGAAGTTTTCAATCCAGTTCTCAGAAGGTACGATGTAACCAGTGTTGGCGCTGATGTCACGTGTGCAATCTGTGTACTCTTCACCGCTGGCCTCTTCGAAGTGATTTCCTTCCTGTGCAAAGTTGCCACCGGCTACCACTACGTTGATGTCTGGATCCACCCATGCATAAGCATATGTACCGTGAATACCGCCTACAGAGTCAGGTTCTGCAGCAAACTCAGTTCCTGTGAGGGTGAGTCTCTCAAACTCCTTCTCTATCTCCTTGTCAAATGCGGTAGTGTCGCCATTCAGATAGAGTACAGGCAGACCGGCCTTGGCTTCGTCTATTGCATTGAATGCAAGGCTGATTTCGTCATCGCCGATAGATGCACCCTTATACTCGAAGAGTTCGCCTTCTGACACCTTGAATCCTGTGGCATAGCACCATATGCGCATACTGTTGGGCAGAACATTGATGTTGATGGCTTCTGCTACGTCATCTCCTTCGTCGAAGCCGCCTATGGGCTCAATGAGCAATGCGCTGTTGCTGCTGATTTCTGTTGCACTCCATGTAACCAGCGTGTGGCCTGCATTCTGTGCGTGCAGATAGATGGGATCATCGTAGAGCTCCTCGCCCTTCAGGTTACGGGTGTGGATGAGAACCTTGCCCAGACCGCAGGGCTTCACGTCAAACAAGCCAGGAGTGAGGCCGAGGCTTACGTTGCCACCTCTACCTGCAGAACCCACATACAATCCACTCTTGTGCTGGATGTAGTATGCGCCATCGCCTGCATCCACAAAGCGGAAGGCGAGCTGGTCCATGCTGGTGATATCATTTTCGCTGACAAAGCGGAGTATCTGGCTGATACCTACCTCCTCCAGAGAGTTGAAGAGTTCCAGATGTGAAGCATCACCGTCTTCTATATGGTTGGCGGGAGCGAGTCGGTTTCCATAGAGGTCACCCAGTGTGGCGTTCACCACGTTGTCTTTTCCCCATCCGTTGTTGTCGTAATTCTCCTCAGAATCAAAGTAGATGGAGTACCACTTGCCGGTTTCTACCTTATTGGCAGACTCCTCTATGCCATTGGCGGCTTCGGTAATCTGGGCAATGTAGTTGTCGGTCTTCTCTTGAGTGTATGCACCGCTCTTGAGGTATGCAGTAGCTTCAGTAATCAGGTTGTTCAGTACGTCGCCATTGCTGCCCTCGGGCCATTGTCCGGGGTTGGTACCGATTACCACGAACTTGGTTGCGTCCTTGTTCGCATTGATGGTGTTGGCCAGTTCTGTGGGATCAACAAGTGCGCTGATGAATGCATTTACTGCACTCTCAAGTTCCTTGTAGTCATCCATAGTCAGTTCTTCCGTGTTCATCTCTGCTGCTTTTGCCAATACAGTCTCCAGGTTGGTACGTACTTCACCCATCTGAGAGTATTGGGTTTGTCCGTCGATGACTGTGGGATAGAGCTGGAATTGTGCCATGTGGGCATATCCGCGTGTGGTGGTGATTTGGGGACCTGCAGTATCATCGATGTAGAAACGCAGATACTGATAGTTGCTGGCCGTAAAGAGGTTGCTTGTTACCTCTGTCTGTCCGCTTGTCCATGGGGTGTTCAGAGTGTCCAGCAGTGTCCAGCTTTCTTCTGTTTCATCTGCCAATGCGGCCTCATTCTCGGCGCCATAAACAGTCATCACTGTGATATGGTCATTCTGAGCCGATGTTCTGCGTGCTATGTATGCTTGCAGCAATATACCTTCGGCCACGGGCTCATCCAGTGCTACCTGGAAATAATGTGTGTGACCAGGAACTGTGCTGGCCCAACTGCTGTGCCAATATGTAGCGCTGTTGCCATCAAACAGGTTGTCGAACGAGGCACCATCGGGCTCATCGTCTGCAGAGCATGTGAATGGGCTTGAGAACTGCTCTCCACGGTTCAGCAGACCCTCGCTGTGTGAGGTAATATAAGAATCGTCCTTTGACACGGCAATGGCAGAGTCGGCACGAGCCACCAAAGCCTGATAGTTGAGTACCAGCTGTTCGTGGTTCTTATAAGGAGCATAATCCTCCACGAGCTTGGCCACTGTCTCGCCATCCACGGGCTCCAGTATCCACTGGCTGGCATCTGCATCATTGCCATCAGTCCATCCTACAACATTACCATTGACTCCCTTACCCGAGTTGTGTCCTCCACAATGCAGGTAGTTGTAGGCATTACCGCCCTGAGGCTTAAAGGAGAGTACCACCTTGCCCTCTTCATTACGCTTGATGAACATGAAAGACATGGTCATATCGCTCTCGGGATCAAGTGTGGCTACTTCACTTTGTGGACATGTGTTGATTACACCATCGGTGGCAATGTTCATTACCTGAATAGAGTCCTTGCCCACGTTGGTCACCTTCCACAAATAGCGGCAGTCTGTTTCATCCAGATTGTCCCACTTCAGCTGCTTGGTGTCCAGGGTGGCATACATAGCCTTGATGGGATGGGTCTCTATGGTCTCTGTGATATCCTCGTCGGTTTCGGGGTCCTGACCGATGATATTAGTGATGCTGTTGGTCCATACCTTGGCGCTCACGATGCGATAGTTGCCATTGGTGATTACCAGAGGCACCAGTTTTGACTGGATGTATGCCCATCCTTCATCGATGGCATCCAGCTCAGCCTGGATCTCTTCGTTGGTAATATCAGGGTACTTGCCGTCCAGAATGTCAAATGCCTTCTGTACGTGTCCCAGCCATGCATTGAATTCCTCATCGGTAACGTCATACTGGCCAATCTCAGAACCTCTGTCCAGGAAACCGTCACGTCCCTCCAGATACTGCTCATAGAGGGTCAGTCTTTCGTTGAGTTCGATATCCAACAGGTCTCGTTCGCTGAGGTCCTCCAGGTTCACAGCAAAGATGGTCCAGTCGTTGTTGCCACCCGAAGTCTCCACTCTGCCTGTTCCCCAAGGAGCCAGGTCGGCGCCCTTACCGTTGTTGTCGATGATGCTTCCCATATCTGCCACGTTGAAGGCGAAATGTGCGGGTTCATCGTTGATAAGGTAGGCATTGAAGGAGGCTGCATTGCCAGCATTCTCTGTGGTGAAGAGGTTATCTCTCATCCAGTTGCCTGTGCCAAACTGAATCTTGTATTGGTTCTCAATATCCGTAGAGATAAACCGTACAAGCAAATTAGCACGTGCAGAGGCTAAATCACCGTCCTTGATAATGGTCTCATCGATGCCGTTTGACATACGAACGCGGCGGTCCGAACAGTTGTCGTCCTGCCAATAACCACCTCCGTTACGCTTGTTGTACACCAGATACCATTGCGTATCGGGAGTGAGCGTCTCTGCGGCTTCTCCGATATACACTGCCTTCAAGTTCAGTTCTTCCAGTTGTGCCAACGCAGGCAAACTGAAGACAGCCATGAAGAACATTGCAATTAAACAAGTAAGCTTTCTGTTCATAGTGTAAATAGTTAATTGAAAAAATGGTATATTATAGATTTGATAATTAAATGTCGCTAATCTGATTTGTGTGGAACAATATCACCTCTGATAAGAAAATTACGTTGCAAATGTATGACATAAAATGAGTTCTATTCGGATGAATTCCGAATATTTGTCTTATGGTTTAACTTTAATTAACTGATAAGGCAAGCTTGCAGGCGATGTCTGCTTGTTTTTTCTCTCTTTGCTTTGATTCTTTAGTGTAAATGGCTAATTTTGTGGAAGGAACCGGACAGGCGTGCAGCCTTACACCGAGTCTCCTGAATGATGGTATCAAGAAGAATCGAATCGGTCCATGAACATGCTGGATAATCCTGTGGTGTGGCTTTTCCGTTTCCGTCATCGTTGCGGATACGGAGTCCATTCTCCATTTGCTTTCCGTTTCCTGACCGATGTGGTGTATGAGCGTACGCCCTTTTATGCTTATGCCGAATTGGATGGCCGTCTGCCCTGGACTCATCGCATGCGTCGCAGGAAGGGACTTCACCTCTTGCTTAGGTTGGCCAACTGGTTGCAGCCTGCTCTTGTGGTGGTTTCCGAGGATGCCCTCTATGCACGTGCCTATCTTCAGGCAGGCTGTCAAAAGGCCCAAATGCTGACGGAAATGTCTGCTGATGGGGCTGATATGGCCTTGATTCATGAGCCCGATGACCGGGTGGCCTCCAGGATACGTACGGGTGGAATACTTGTGATGGACAGACTGCAATCACATCGGGAGTGGTTTGCCAATCTGCCCGCAACTCTTACCTTCGACTTGTATGACGTGGGGGTGGCCATCTATGACAATCGTTTCCAAAAGCAACATTTTATTGTGAATTTCTGATGAAAAAGAGCAATGTATATACTCGGACTGGTGACCAGGGACAAACATCTCTGGCCGATGGGTCACGCATAAGCAAGTTTGATGTCCGACTGGATAGTTATGGAGAAATAGATGAACTGAACAGCCATGTGGGAATGCTTGTCTCGCTCGTTAGGGAAGAGCGGGTCCGGGAAATGCTTCTGGACGTTCAGCGTACCCTTTTTGTTGTAGGTGCTTTGCTTGCGATGCCTCCCAAGGGAGAGAAAACATCCACCTGCGTGCTGACCAAGGATCATGTGAGTAATCTGGAACACTATATCGACAGTCTGCATGAGGGACTGCCTGCTTGGCGAGGCTTTACTCTCCCTGGCGGATGTATATCCGCTTGTCAGGCACAGATTTGCAGAACCGTATGCCGAAGAGCAGAGCGCAGGATATGCCTGCTATCCCAGCAGGAAGGAGAAGTGGATTCCTGTCTCCTGGCCTATGTCAATCGCTTGAGTGATATGTTTTACGTTTTGGCTCTCTATCTAAACAATCAAGAGGGAGTGGAAGAAATTTTCTGGTCTGCAAGGTAGATTATGAAGAAATAGTTGTATATTTGCGCCCCGAAAATTGAAATTAAGCGTTTAATATATAATTATTTAATACACTATGTACTGGACATTGGAATTGGCTTCTCGCCTGGATGATGCGCCCTGGCCAGCAACCAAGGAGGAGCTTATTGATTATGCCACCCGCAGTGGCGCTCCCATGGAGGTAATTGAGAACCTGTCTGAGATAGAGGACGAGGGTGAGGTATATGAGACTATAGAGGACATTTGGCCCGATTATCCTTCAAAGGAGGATTTCCTCTTCAACGAGGACGAGTATTAGAGGGTAGAATAACTCCCCAATAACCAAACCCAGCGAGATAAACAGATTCTTTATTTGTTTGTCTCGTTGGTGTTTTTATAGCGGATTATAAGATATTCCATGGGGACTACCATGAGCCCTTATGGTGAGCCTTTCCTCGCTATTCTCTTATCCAGAATAGGACTGATGATTTCTGTGTCAGTTTTGCCCATCTCAGACGCAGTGCACTGCAACCGCTCCTGCAGTGCACTGCAACCGCTCCCGCAGTGCACTGCATCCGTCCTTGCAGTGCACTGCATCTTTTATAGCCCTTCATCACAAGTAGTGTTCAGCATGGAGCCCTAATGACCGATTCCGATTTCTCATATCTCGGAATAGAATATGAAGAAGCCGTTATATGGGTGGCGAGCTTATTATGTGGCGCTATTGTTCCTCTTTTTGCTCATTTCTCCGTACTTTTGCATGCGTTTTCAGGAATCATAGAGAATTAAGTATATGTTTAGACAACTTGCCATCATCATCGGATGTTTGGCTGTGGGTGAATTTGTTGTTTGGCTCACAGGTGTAAGCGTACCTTCCAGCATTATAGGTATGCTGTTTCTTACCACTATGCTTAAGACGAAGGTGGTGAGGTTAGAATGGGTGGAGACTACTTCCAGTTTCTTAGTGAAGAACATGGGCTTTTTCTTTGTTCCGCCAGGCGTGGCTCTGATGCTCTATTTTGATGTCATTAGAGCAGAACTGGTGCCTATCGTTGTAGCCACGGTCGTCAGCACTATGCTGGTGCTCGTTACCACAGGATGGGTTCATGCCCTGGCTTGCAAGGGTATGGCCTATTTCAAGGGAAGGTTCTTTCGTAGTGCAGAAGAAAGTAAGGAGGAGTGAGCCATGGATATTCATCAGTTTCTTTGCAACGATTATTTTCTGCTGACCCTTACCTTTGGTGTCTATTTCCTGGCCAAGCTGGTTCGCAAGGTGTTTCGTCTGTCTCTCTTCAATCCTATTTTGGTGAGCATAGCTTTCCTGATTGTTTTCCTTCGCTTGGCAGATATAGATTATGAGGTGTACAGGGTGAGTGGCTCCAAGATTGACTTTTGGCTGAAACCTGCCGTTGTAGCACTCGGTGTGCCCCTCTACAAGCAGTTGAACTCTATTCGGAAAGACCTCTTGCCCATCTTCATGTCACAGCTGGTGGGTTGTGTGGTGGGCATCGTGTCGGTGGTGGGCATCGCTCATGTGATGGGTGCTTCCACCGAGGTGGTACTTTCGTTGGCTGCCAAATCGGTCACCACACCTATAGCCATGGAGGTGACCAGAAGTGTGGGAGGCATACCGGCTCTTACTGCCACGATAGTGGTATTTGTGGGAATCTTTGGTGCCATCATGGGATTCCATATCCTTCGGTATGGTCGCATAGGCAAGCCCTCTTCGCAGGGAATCTCTATTGGTACGGCATCTCATGCTGTGGGCACCTCGGCAGCGATGGAGAGAAGTATGGAGCATGGTGCCTATGCTTCACTGGGCCTTACGCTCAACGGAATATTCACGGCCATACTGGCTCCCTATGTGTTACACCTGATGGGATTTATGTGATGGATGGAGGAATATCCTGTCCGGGAAAGGAAGGTATCATTAGCATACAGGGGGCGCTTCCCGTGTGGGAGGCGCCCCCTGTAGTACGCTCGGCATGAGCATTGTCTAACGGGTGAAAGTCCCGAGTGAGCCC
>SAMEA3663036__coassemble_527_pt1 | contig 17706 bp, 15 predicted proteins | sample SAMEA3663036__metabat2_high_PE_022 | metagenome-assembled genome bin SAMEA3663036 (sample SAMEA3663036) | pig gut metagenome | biome: pig gut; feature: pig-associated habitat; material: faeces | place: France | collected 2012
AGTGCTCCAATCTCTTCTCCAGGTCCTTCACTCTGAGCAGCTCCTCAGCAGCCTCCTGGCAGAAATGCTCATAGGTGAAGTCGGCGGTGAGGGCAGGCTTCCTTTAGGGTGGGGATAGGTCCTGGTTTATTGTCGTTCAGCAGAAAATTCCTGGGAGTTATGGTGAATCGTATGGTGTTTTTCTATGTTTATGTTATTGCAGAACGCTTCACCAGTGATTTTGGGGAATCCCTTCGCCCCGTGTTATTTTCCCCCACAGAGCCCAAAAACACACCGATGATACATGACCTCATTCAAGATTCTCAAGTTGAATCAGAGAATAAGCGCAAGCGTTCAAGGAACGCCCCGAAGGGGCAACGAGCACATAGCCCAGGGCGGTGCCCTGGGCTATGCGCTTGCTGGGCCTTCAGCCCGCTCCTTAAACGCTTGTCAGCTACAAGTGAACACTTGCGCTTGCTTGAATGACCTCATTCTTGAAGAACAAAAAAAAGACAGAGGCTGCGCCGTAAACTTTCATTACGACACAGCCTCTTTTCAGCTTGTGAGATAAATGACTTTATCCCGAGGATATTATTTCTTGTTGAGAGCCAGGTCAACATTCACGGCACATGCCACAGAGCATCCTACCATGGGGTTGTTGCCTATACCCAGGAAGCCCATCATCTCCACGTGTGCGGGTACAGATGAAGAACCAGCAAACTGAGCATCGCTGTGCATACGACCCAGAGTGTCGGTCATACCGTAGCTGGCAGGACCTGCAGCCATGTTGTCGGGATGCAGGGTGCGGCCAGTACCGCCACCTGAAGCCACGCTGAAGTAAGGCTTACCTGCACGGACGCGCTCCTTCTTGTATGTGCCTGCAGTGGGATGCTGGAAACGTGTGGGGTTGGTGGAGTTACCTGTGATGGATACGTCTACATCCTCCTTCCACATGATGGCTACGCCTTCGCGTACATCATCGGCACCGTAGCAGTTGACAGCAGCACGGGGACCGTTGGAATAAGCGATGCGCTTAACCTCATGCAGTTCACCTGTGAAGTAGTCAAACTTGGTCTGCACATAGGTGAAGCCATTGATACGGCTGATAATCATGGCAGCATCCTTACCCAGACCGTTGAGGATACAGCGGAGAGGCTTGTCGGCTGGTCTTGACTTGTTGGCCATCTGAGCTATCTTGATAGCGCCCTCGGCAGCAGCAAATGACTCGTGTCCTGCCAGGAATGCAAAGCACTTGGTCTCTGGGGTGAGCAGACGGGCAGCCAGTTCACCATGGCCGATACCTACCTTGCGGTCGTCAGCCACAGAGCCGGGGATACAGAAGCTCTGCAGACCCTCTCCGATATAGTTGGCAGCCTCCACAGCGTCCTTTGCCTTTTCCTTCAAGGCGATGGCAGTACCCACCACATATGCCCACTTGGCATTCTCGAAACAGATCATCTGAGTCTCCTCACATGTCTTGTAGGGATCCAGGCCAGCAGCCTCACAAATTTCATTGGCCTCCTCGATGGAAGCAATACCGTGTGCGTTCAAACAAGCAAGAATCTGCTTGATACGACGGTCCTGAGACTCGAATTTTACTTCTCTAATCATATCTTGTTTCCTCCTTGTTTATTGATTAGTCTTTGCGGGGATCGATGGACTTTACAGCACCGTCCTCTTCCTTGGTACGTCCATATGTGCCGGTAACGCTCTTGAGCGCCTCGTCGGCAGGAACACCCTTCTTGATGGCGTCCATGAACTTACCCATGTGTACAAACTCATAACCGCACACCTGGTCGTCCTTGTCGAGATACATCTTGGTGATGTAACCCTCGGTGAGCTGCAGGTAACGGGTGCCCTTCACCTTGGTGCCATAGAGAGTACCAGTCTGGGAAATCAGACCCTTGCCCAGGTCCTCCAGGCCTGCACCTATCATGAGGCCACCTTCTGAGAAGGCAGACTGTGTGCGACCATAGACAATCTGGAGGAAGAGCTCGCGCATGGCGGTATTGATGGCATCGCATACCAGGTCGGTATTCAGAGCCTCCAGGATGGTCTTGCCAGGCAGAATCTCTGATGCCATGGCAGCCGAATGGGTCATACCAGAGCAGCCGATGGTCTCTACGAGAGCCTCTTCGATAATACCTTCCTTGACATTCAAGGTCAGCTTGCATGCACCCTGCTGAGGTGCGCACCAGCCGATACCGTGTGTCAGACCGCTGATGTCCTTGATTTCCTTAGCCTGTACCCACTTGCCCTCTTCGGGAATAGGAGCAGGACCATGGTTGGGGCCTTTGGCCACACAACACATGTTCTGAACTTCGTGTGAATAAACCATAATTCTTAAGTATTTAGATTTATAGTGTGATGTGTATCTTCTCGCTTTATTGAAAAGCATTGCAAAAGTAATTAAATTTGGGTATTTGCGTGCACTCCTGACGGCTTTTTTTTGCAAGCAAGCTGATTTACGGGATAATTTAGTAACTTTGCAAGTTGTAAAATGAGTAAGAGAACGTCTTTTCTATCTATATAACATGGAGATTACAGTCCACGAACAGGATATTATCAGAGCTGCCTCTGAGGGTATGGATGCTTTCCTTATGCTCATACATGACCGCATCATGGAGGGCATAGGCGGACGTCTGGATGACACCACAATGCCGTTGCTCAACGGCAATCAGGTTACGTTACTGGCCTATGTGATGTTTAGGGAAGAAGTGATGGACGGAGGTTTCGTGCAACTAATCCACAACGGATATGGTCCCTTCATCTTCCTCAATCCCTTTGCCAAGGCCATGAGACTGTGGGGAGCGCATGATTTCTCCAATCTGGTTTACAAGGCTCGCCGACTGTATGAGAAATATGAAAAGCCACTCACCAGGGAATGCACCGATGAGGAGTTCATGGCGCTCTTTGAGCAATATCCCGAGTTTGATGATTTGGACGACGCATTTGTGGAGATGGAGGAGGATGTGACGGACATCATCTGCCATTATGTGGACAATCATCTGGATGATTTCATAAAGGTGCAGAAGAACTGAATCTGAGTTTGCCTGATACACGCTGGCTGTTTGGCGCAAACAGGATACGTATTTAAGTAAAAATCAAGAGCCGAAAGGCTCCATCGCAAAGGTAACGGATGGCAAAGTCATTGATTCCCAATAAGGGAGAAAAGATAAACATCAAAAACAAGAGGGCAGAACATGACTATCTGCTCATGGATAAGTTCACTGCAGGCTTGCAACTCACTGGTACTGAGATAAAAAGCATCAGAGCAGGGAAGGCAAGTCTGGTGGATACGTTTTGCTTCATCAATAGGGGAGAGGTGTGGGTGAAAAACATGTATGTGGCCCATTACGAACAAGGCTCATACAACAATCATGTGGAGCGCCGGGACCGGAAACTGCTTCTCAACAGGAAGGAGATTCGCAAGTTGCAGCAAGAGGTGAAAAACCCTGGCTTCAGTATCATACCCACTCTGCTCTTCATCGACGAGCGCGGACTGGCCAAGCTGGACCTGCACATCGCCCGAGGAAAGAAGGAGTATGACAAGCGAGAGACTCTGAAGGAGAAGCAGGACCGACGGGAAATGGACAGGCAGTTCAAGAAGAGTTTCTGAGGATTACACTTACTCGTGCACGCCATTTTTTTTCAGGATATAGGGACATCAGTTTATGCTCCCACTACGCATCAGAAGCAAGACATGGATAATAAGGATACATTCAAGAGCATTACGAACTCATTCAATACCCTGGAGGAGCAACTCCAGCAGGGACGCATCCTGGTGCTGGATGGCGCCATGGGCACAATGATACAGACTTATGGTCTGCAGGAACAGGATTTCCGTGGTGATATCCTGGCCTCGCAGCCTGGGCAGATGGCAGGAAACAATGACCTGCTCTCTCTCACACGGCCCGACGTCATCAGCGACATCCATCGGCAATATCTGGAGGCTGGTGCCGACATCATCTGTACCAATACCTTCAATAGCCAGCGCATCTCACAGGCCGATTATGGATGCGAACATCTGGTGGGACGTATCAACCAGGCATCAGTGGCTCTGGCACGTAAGGTGGCTGATGAGTATTCCACTCCCTCTCGCCCCCGTTATGTGGTGGCAAGTGTAGGTCCCACCAACAAGACCTGCTCCATGAGTCCCGACGTGAGCAATCCTGCCAGCCGCGCCATCACCTTTGACGAAATGGCAGAGGCTTATCAGGAACAGTTCGAGGCTCTTCTCCAGGCAGGAGTGGATGCCATCCTCATGGAGACTGTTTTTGACTCATTGAATGTCAAAGCCGGTATATGGGCACTTCTTCAGGCCGAGCAGCAGACGGGCATACAGGTGCCCCTGATGCTGAGTGCCACCATCAGCGACAAGGCCGGACGAATACTCAGCGGACAGACCCTGGAGGCTTTTCTGGTGAGTGTGGCTCATGCCCATCCGCTCACGGTGGGACTCAACTGCTCCTTCGGTGCTCAGGATATGCTCTCCCCATTGCGTGTGCTGGCCGAGAAGGCTGATACCTATATATCCGTTCATCCCAATGCCGGTCTGCCCAACAGTCTGGGTGAATATGACCAGACACCGGAGATGATGGCCCGGGAGATGACTCCTTTCGTGACAGACGGACTGGTCAACATCATAGGCGGATGTTGCGGTACCACTCCTCAGCACATAGCCGCTCTTCGTGCCTTGGCAGATACCTATCCCCATCATGCCCACGTACCGCATCAGAATACTGATGTCTTGTCCCTGAGCGGGCTGGAACCGCTTGTCAGAAACGGGCAGGACGGACAGGACCTGGGCGGATTCTTTGTCAACGTGGGTGAGAGATGCAATGTGGCAGGTTCACGCAAGTTTCTCCGCCTCATCAAGGAAGGGGCCTATGAAGAGGCTCTCAACATAGCTCGCCAGCAGGTGGAGGATGGGGCCATGGTTATCGATGTGAATATGGATGATGGACTGCTGGATGCCGAGCGGGAGATGACTCATTTCCTCAATCTCCTGGCCAGCGACCCCGATATCTGCCGAATACCCATCATGGTGGATAGCAGCAACTGGGACGTGATACGTGCCGGACTGAAATGCATACAGGGGAAGTGCATAGCCAACAGTATCAGTCTGAAGGAGGGAGAGGCCACTTTCCTGGCTCATGCCCGGGAACTCAAGCAGCTGGGGGCTGCTGTGGTGGTCATGGCTTTCGACGAAAAGGGACAGGCCGACACCTATGAGCGCAAGATAGAAATATGCCATAGGGCTTACCAGTTGCTGGTGCAGCAAGTGGGGATGAATCCTCGGGATATCATCTTCGATCCCAATATCCTGGCCATCGCTACAGGCATGCCCGAACATGATGCTTATGCTCTGGACTTTATCAGGGCTACCGAATGGATTCACACTCATCTGCAGGGAACACATGTGAGCGGAGGAGTGAGCAACCTCAGTTTCTCTTTCCGCGGAAATAACTTCGTTCGTGAGGCCATGCATGCGGTTTTCCTCTATCATGCTCAGCAGAAGGGCATGGACTTCGGCATCGTCAATCCTTCCTCTAAGGTGATGTATGCCGATATCCCTCCCCATCTGCTTCAGGTTCTGGAGGATGCCATTCTGAGACCTTCCCATCAGGCCAGTGAAAGACTGGTGGAGATGGCATCGCTCATGGCTGAGCAGAATATCCCAGTGGGGGAGAGCGGTACCCAGAATGTCTGTTCTTCTCAGGAGGCCAGTGTGGAGGACCTCTTGGTGGAGAAACTCCGCAAGGGCATATCACAGGGACTGGAAGAACTCCTCCACCAGGCCTTGCAGTCCTACCCCAAGGCTGTGGACATCATAGAGGGTCCCCTGATGAAGGGCATGAATCTGGTGGGCCAGTTGTTTGGAGAGGGTAAGATGTTTCTCCCACAGGTGGTGAAGACGGCACGCACCATGAAACAGGCCGTGTCCATACTGCAGCCCTACATCGAAGCACAACGTGCCGACAGTCACAGCTCTTCGGGAAAGGTGTTGCTGGCCACGGTAAAGGGAGATGTGCATGATATAGGTAAGAACATCGTGAGCGTGGTTCTGGCTTGCAACGGCTTCGAAGTCATAGACCTCGGCGTGATGGTGCCAGAGGATGTCCTTCTGGCTAAAGCTAAGGAAATCCATCCCGACATCATAGGACTGAGCGGACTCATCACACCCAGTCTGACCGAGATGATCAGGGTGGCACAGATACTGGAGAAGTCAGGCATCAGCGTGCCTCTGATGGTAGGAGGTGCCACCACCAGTCCCCTTCATACGGCACTCAAGATAGCACCAGCCTATAGCGGCCCGGTCATCTGGACCAAGGATGCCAGTCAGGCTGCGCTGATGGCAGCACGGTTCATGAATCCTGCTCTTGCTGATGAGGCTGTGGAAGAATTGAGACAGAACCAGGAATGCTTGCGCCAGCAAGTAGCCACACCCACATCCCAGCTAAGCATAGAAGAGGCTCGGAAGAAGAGGCTCAGGCTCTTTGACTGAATGAGTCCTTCATGCTACTCCCTCTGATAATCACAGCTGCTGCCCTTACGCTCTGTATCGCAAAGAGAAAATACTGGTTCGGCACTCCCGCAAGATTCTTGTGGACAAATTCTCCTGTTCTTAAAGAAATATCGTAATTTTGCAGGTTGAAGTGCGCAATATGGACAATAACAATACAATATATATATAAAATGAATATATCGTACAAGTGGCTTCGCGAGTATGTGGATACCACACTCAACGCTCATGAAGTGGCCGACGCTCTCACCAGCATCGGTCTGGAAGTAGATGGTGTGGAGGAAGTTCAATCTATTAAAGGAGGACTGGAAGGTCTCTGGACAGCCCATGTGCTCACCTGTGAAGTTCATCCCAACAGCGATCATATGCAAATCTGCCAGGTGGATACCGGCCAGGGTGAACCTCTGCAGATAGTATGCGGAGCTCCCAATGTGGCAGCTGGCCAGAAGGTGATAGTGGCCGTGGTGGGTACCAAGCTCTATGATGGCGACGAGTGCTTTACCATTAAGAGAAGCAAGTTGCGCGGCGTGGAAAGTTGCGGTATGATATGTGCCGAGGATGAGATAGGTGTGGGTAATGACCATAGCGGCATCATCGTTCTTCCCCAGGACACACCAGTGGGCATACCTGCTGCTGAGTATTATCACATCGAGAGCGACTATGTCATAGAAGTGGATATTACCCCCAACCGTGCAGATGCATGCAGTCATTATGGTGTGGCACGCGACCTCTATGCCTGGCTCCTTCAGAACGGATATGAGACTCAGCTGAAGAAACCGTCGGTGGATGCTTTCCAGGTAGATGACGAAAGTCTGCCCATCCAGGTCGTGGTGGAGAATCAGGAAGCCTGTCCCCGATATACAGCAGTCAGTCTCACTGGCTGTGAGGTAAAGGAGAGTCCCGAGTGGCTGCAGGACCGTCTGCGTGTCATAGGCATACGTCCCATCAACAATATCGTGGATATCACCAATTACATCATGATGGCCTTTGGCACACCTCTTCACTGCTTTGATGCAGATATGGTCCAGGGACATCAGATAGTGGTCAAGACCATGCCTGAGGGTACCCCGTTTGTCACCCTCGACGGAGTGGAACATAAACTCTCGGACCGCGACCTGGCCATCTGCAATGCCCAGGAGCCCATGTGCATAGCCGGAGTGTTTGGTGGAAAGGGTAGTGGTACGTATGAGACCACTCGCGATGTGGTACTTGAGAGTGCTTATTTCAATCCCACATGGATACGCAAGAGTGCTCGCCGTCATGGACTGAGCACCGATGCCAGTTTCCGTTTTGAGCGCGGTGTGGACCCCAATGCTCAGATCTATGCCCTCAAGGCTGCTGCCCTCATGGCCAAAGAGTTGGCAGGAGCCAAGGTGAGCATGCAGATAGCTGATACACGTCCACAGCCTGTGGAGGGATTCTCCGTGAATCTCCAGTATGCCTATGTGGATGCCCTCATCGGTCAGCATATTCCTGCCGAGACCATCCGCAGTATAGTGACCAGCCTGGAAATGCAGATCAGAGAGGAGAATGCTGATGGCTTGTCGCTCATAGTCCCTGCCTATCGGGTGGACGTGCAGCGTCCATGCGACGTGGTGGAAGACATTCTTCGCATCTATGGTTATAATCAGGTGGAGATTCCCACCACCCTGCGCAGCTGTCTGGCGGTAAAGGGCGAGCAGGACAAGAGCCACAAACTGCAGAACCTGGTAGGAGAGCAACTGGTGGGGGCTGGATTCCGTGAGATACTGAACAACAGCCTGCAGCGAGGTGCTTACTATGACGGATTGCAGTCCTACCCAAGCGAGAATCTGGTGAAACTCCTCAATCCTCTCAGTCAGGACCTCAACTCGCTCCGGCAGACCCTCCTCTTTGGCGGACTGGAAAGCATCGCGCGAAACATCAGTCACAAGAATCCCAATCTGCGCTTCTTCGAGTTCGGCAACTGCTACAAGTTCGAGGCTGAGAAGAAATGCCCCGATATCATTCCTGGAGTGAGCAGCAGTCGTGACCCGGAAGTCATCAAGCATGTGCTGGACGCTTATAGCGAGGATTATCATCTGGGACTCTGGTGCACGGGCAAGAGGGTGAGTGGCAGCTGGGCACACCCCGATGAAGAGACCTCCTTTGCCGAGCTGAAGGCTCATGTCATCAACATCCTCCTCAGAGCAGGAGTACCCTTTGGCATGCTCGTATTCGCTCCAGGCACAAGCGACATCTTCGACAAGAGTCTCCTCATACAGACACGTGCAGGAAAGACCCTCTGTCAGATGGGTATCGTGAGCCGTCCTCTCCTTGAGAAGTTCTCCATCGATTCGCCTGTTTACTTTGCAGATCTCAGCTGGAAGGTGCTCATGAAGAGCATCAAGGGAAAGAGCGTAAGTTATAAGGAAATCAGCAAGTTCCCCTCAGTAAGCAGAGACCTCGCCTTGCTGGTGGACGAGAATGTGGAGTTTGCCCAGATAGAAAAGATTGCTTATCAGACAGAGAAGAAGTTGCTCCGTGCCGTGAATCTCTTCGATGTGTACGAAGGCAAGAATCTGCCTAAGGGCAAGAAATCCTACGCCGTCAACTTCATCCTGCAAGATGACAGCAAGACACTCAACGACAAACAGATAACAGGTATCATGCAGAAACTCGTGCAGCAACTGACTGCACAGCTGGGAGCTGAGTTGCGCTGAACCTTGGCATGACGACAGCATATTCAGACTATAACATACAGAAAAAATAAGTTTTCATAAAATACATTTATACCAATGGGAAGAGCATTTGAATACCGTAAGGCCACAAAACTCAAGAGATGGGGTCACATGGCTAAGACATTTACCAGACTGGGCAAACAGATAGCTATTGCCGTCAAGGCAGGAGGACCCGAGCCAGAGAACAACCCTGCTCTGCGCTCCGTAATCGCTGTCTGCAAACGTGAGAACATGCCGAAGGACAACATCGAGCGTGCCATCAAGAATGCCATGGGCAAGGACCAGAGTGATTACAAGGGGGTTACCTATGAGGGATATGGACCTCACGGAGTGGCTGTCTTCGTGGACACACTCACCGACAACACCACTCGTACCGTGGCCGATGTGAGAAGCGTCTTCAATAAGTTCAGCGGCAACATGGGTACCACAGGTTCTCTCTCGTTCCTCTTCGACCACAAGTGCGTGTTCACATTCAAGAAAAAAGCCGACATGGATATGGACGACTTCATCCTGGAGATGATAGACTACGGTGTGGACGAGGAATTCGATGAGGACGAGGAAGAAGGCACCATCACCATCTATGGCGAGCCCACCAGTTATAATGCCATCCAGAAGAAGCTGGAGGCTGATGGATTCGAAGATGTAGGCGGTGAGTTTACCTATATCCCCAACGACCTCAAGGATGTCACACCCGAACAGCGTGAAACCATCAATAAGATGGTGGACAAACTGGAGGAGTTTGACGACGTACAGACCGTTTACACCAATATGAAACCCGAAGAGTCAGCAGAGTAATGGAACTTCAGGAGAACAAGGTTGTTAGTGAAAACGGAGAGAAACTGCTCCTCTATAAGACTCATGGCACATGTAGCAAATACATCGAAGTGGGTCTCAAGGAAGGTGTTGTGACGCGATGCCGTATCTATGGTGGCTGTGACGGCAATACCAAAGGACTCTCCCAACTCGTGGTAGGCATGAATGCCAAGGATGTGCGCTCCAGACTGGAGGGTATCAGATGCGGAATGAAGAGCACCTCCTGTCCCGACCAGCTTTGTCAGGCCTTGAAGCAAGCAGAAGCAGAACCAGAGGACTGAGACATCACTCCTGCAACCCCACACCCATAAATAGTTGGAAGCCTGGACATAAGAAAGCGAATGTCCACAGCTTCCAACTGTTTTGTTTACAGATTATTGGTGTCCGCTAAAAAGGCTCAGTAGAAACAACATGGGGAAGGGATTCAAATAATGAATTAAGTACTGACACATCTCAAGTTCTTTTGCAACTGAGTTGTTGAACTGGCTCCGACGAGTACGCTGGTGACTCCCTCATGCTGCAGAATCCATCGGAGAGCCATCTCGGCGAGTGTCTCTCCCTGAGCTTGAGCCTTTGCATTCAGCTCTCTCAACTGCTCCTGCAATTCATCGGTCAGCATGTCTGGTCGCAGAAACTTACCCCTTGACATTCGTGAATCCTCAGGAATGCCATTCAGGTAGCGGTCGGTAAGCAAGCCTTGTGCCAAGGGCGAGAAAGAGATAAAGCCCACACCCGACTCTCGGCATAGGTCAAGGATGCCTTCCTCCAGAGGCTCGCGATTGAGCATGTTGAGCTTGCCTTGATAGATGAGGCAGGGCACGTCTCGCCTGCGAAGATACTGGAAGGCTTTGCGTGTAGCTTCCAATGGCCAGCGGGAGATTCCTACGTAAAGCGCCTTGCCTGATCGGACAATATCAACAAGCGCCTGAAGCGTCTCCTCAATAGGCGTCTCAGGGTCATAGCGGTGGCTGTAGAAGAGATCAACGTAGTCCAGATGCATGCGCCTGAGGCTCTGGTCCAGGCTTGCCATCAGGTACTTTCGGGAGCCCCAGTTGCCGTATGGCCCCAGCCACATGTCATAGCCTGCCTTCGTCGAGATGAAGAGTTCATCGCGATAAGGACGGAAGTCGTCTTCCATCAAGCGCCCCAAGGTCTCTTCTGCCGATCCGTAGGGAGGGCCGTAGTTGTTGGCGAGGTCGAAGTGTGTGATGCCGTGGTCGAAGGCATAGCGTGTTATCTCACGACTTCGCTCATAGGGGTCAACGCTGCCGAAGTTGTGCCAGAAGCCGAGACTGACCTTAGGCAACAAGATGCCCGACTGTCCGCATCGGTTATACTGCATTCCATTCTCGTAGCGCAGAGTATTTGCTGTATACTTTTCCATATCGTTATAGTTTGGGGATTATCGTGAATATGTCATGAAAGAAATATCCAATGGATTCCCTGTGTTATGTATTCGTGTCTTTGAATATAAGATGTGCCAAAATTCTTTCCCAAACTGCTTTGCTGGGCCTGTCTTGGGTGAAACGATAATTAATCGTCATGGCGAAGCTACTACAAATTTCTGAATTATCTGCCTTCTTTTAACTGAAATTTGTTCTTGTCTGTTTGTCTTCTCAAAATGCAAAATGAATCGGCTTTGAAAAATCAGCACGTTTCTCCAAGCCATACCTTACTTTATTACGGATAGGCTTTAACCCAAATCGCTCATCCGGCACTTGGAGTGATTGTGTTAGTGATGATAGCATGATGATACACCCTCTAAAAGATAGCCTATTGTATCACTCCAAATGTTGGATGAACCTCCTCACAAGTACTTGCGGGAAAAGGTGCCTTTTGTGGAATCCCTTCCCTTTCCCCCGTGTTTTTCTACTGAGCCTTTTTAACATTAAACGAGGATAAAGTACAACTTTATATTATATATTTGGGAAGAATACTGCCTACTAATAAAAATGTTTCCCACTTACGTTTGCTCTAAGTTGGAAAATGCCCAAATACAATGAAACGAGGTAAGTCTCTGTTTATACAAGACTTACCTCGTTATCATAAATTCATGTTCTTCGAAGTTTATTCCTCGACAGCTGCCTGCGCGGCGGCCAGACGTGCGATGGGTACGCGGAAGGGTGAACAGCTGGCATAGTTCATACCTACCTTGGCACAGAACTTCACTGAGCTGGGCTCACCACCATGCTCACCGCAGATACCGGTGCGCATGCCTGGACGAACCTTACGTCCGTTCTCTACTGCCATCTTAATCAACTGACCTACACCATTCTGGTCGAGTACCTGGAAGGGGTCAACCTTCAGGATCTTCTTCTCGAGGTATGCAGGCAGGAAGCTTGCGATGTCGTCACGAGAATAGCCGAAGGTCATCTGTGTGAGGTCATTGGTTCCGAATGAGAAATATTCTGCCTCGGTGGCAATCTTGTCGGCAGTGAGAGCTGCACGTGGAATCTCTATCATGGTTCCGATTTCGAAATCGATACGTACGCCTTCTTCTGCAAACACCTCTTCGGCAACCTTCTTGATGATTTCCTTCTGCTGCTTGAGCTCATAGAGGATTCCGATGAGGGGCACCATGATTTCGGGGTGAGGATCGAAGCCTTCCTTCTTGAGTTGACATGCTGCACCCAGGATGGCACGTGTCTGCATGGCGGTAATCTCGGGGAAGGTGATACCCAGGCGACATCCACGATGACCAAGCATAGGATTGTTTTCTGCCAGAGAATGAACGCGCTTCTGTATTTCTTCCACGCTTACTCCCATCTCTGCTGCCATTGTCTTCTGACCGGCTTCGTCATGGGGAACAAACTCATGCAGAGGAGGATCGAGCAGTCGTATGTTTACATGCAGTCCGTCCATAGCCTTCAGTATTCCATAGAAGTCAGCCTTCTGGTAGGGGAGCAGTTTGGCAAGAGCCTTCTCACGTCCTTCTACAGAATCGGCGAGAATCATCTCGCGCATGGCAATAATCTTCTGTCCGTCAAAGAACATATGCTCTGTACGTGTCAGACCGATACCCTTGGCTCCGAAGTTGCGTGCTATCTGAGCATCATGTGGTGTATCTGCATTGGTGCGAACCTCCATCTTGGTGTATTTGTCGCAGAGGTCCATCAGTTCCTTGAAGTCGCCTGAGAGTTCTGCAGCCTTTGTGGCAATCTTTCCTGCATAAACCTGACCTGTGGTTCCGTTGAGTGAGATGTAGTCACCCTCTTTATAGACCACACCTTCTATCTCTACGGTCTTGTTCTTATAGTTCACGTTGATGGCTCCTGCACCTGATACGCAGCACTTACCCATACCGCGAGCCACCACGGCTGCATGTGAGGTCATACCACCGCGTGCAGTAAGTATACCTTCTGCTGCCGACATACCTGCAAGATCCTCGGGTGAAGTTTCTATGCGGACCATGATTACCTGATGGCCATTGGCGTGCCATTCTTCTGCATCATCGGCATGGAACACTATCTGTCCGCAAGCAGCTCCTGGAGAAGCAGGCAGACCCTGTGTGATTACCTTGGCTTTCTTCAGAGCTTCCTTGTCGAATACAGGATGAAGGAGTTCGTCCAGTTTCTGAGGCTCGCATCTGAGGATGGCAGTCTTCTCATCAATCATGCCTTCGTGGAGCAGGTCCATGGCAATCTTGACCATAGCAGTACCTGTGCGCTTGCCATTACGTGTCTGCAGGAACCACAGCTTTCCTTCCTGTACGGTGAATTCCATGTCCTGCATATCGTGATAGTGCTTCTCCAGCTTGTCCTGGAGTGCATCCAGTTCCTTGTAGAGTTCGGGCATAGCCTCTTCCATGGAGGGATATTTGGCTACGCGCTCTTCCTCGGAGATGCCTGCACGCTCTGCCCAGCGCTGTGAACCGATTTTGGTAATCTGTTGAGGTGTGCGTATACCGGCCACCACATCTTCGCCCTGTGCATTGATAAGGTATTCACCATTGAAGAGGTTCTCACCGTTACCGGCATCGCGGCTGAAGCATACACCGGTAGCAGAAGTGTCGCCCATGTTACCGAACACCATGGCCATGACAGAAACGGCTGTTCCCCATTCGTCGGGTATTCCTTCCATCTTACGATAGAGGATAGCGCGCTCGTTCATCCAGCTGCGGAACACAGCACAGATGGCTCCCCAGAGTTGTTCTTTGGGGTCTGAGGGGAAGTCGCTTCCTGTCTGGTCCTTGATAGCCTTCTTGAAGAGTTCTACCAGTTTCTTCAGGGACTCAACGGACAGATCCTTGTCCAGGGTTACACCCTGTTCTTCCTTGACCTTCTCGATGATGGCCTCAAATGGGTCGATGTCTTCCTTGTTGACAGGCTTCATGCCCAGCACCACATCACCATACATCTGTACGAAACGTCGGTAGCTGTCATATACGAAATGAGGATTGCCTGTCTTTTCACACATACCGGCTGCTACTTCATCATTCAGACCAAGGTTGAGGATGGTATCCATCATGCCAGGCATAGATGCACGTGCACCGGAACGAACAGATACAAGGAGAGGATTCTTGGGATCGCCGAACTTGCAGTTCATCAAAGCCTCGGTATGTGCAACTGCTGCATTGACGTCGTCCTGAAGCAGTTCTACGATTTTATCTTGACCAACCTTGTAATATTCGTTACAGGTATCCGTCGTGATGGTGAAACCTGGAGGTACGGGAACACCGATATGGTTCATTTCTGCAAGGTTTGCACCTTTTCCGCCCAATACCTCACGCATCTGAGCATTTCCTTCGGCTTGTCCGTTGCCGAAGGTGTATACACGTTTTTGACTCATAATGTGTTTTTAGTTAAATTACTATGATTTATGTTCATTACTGCAAATATAGACTCTTTTATGTATTTGAACAAGAAAATGGGTATTTTTTGTAGTAAAAATGGCTAAATTTGCATTCAAAATAATGCATTATATTTAATATGTCCAGAAAGAAGAAGGTATTACCCATATTGGAAAATGTAGAGATAAGTGCTGTGGCAGCCGAAGGTAAAGCATTGGCTCGAGTGGATGAAATGGTGGTCTTTGTTCCTTATGTCGTTCCCGGAGATGTCGTAGACCTGCAGATAACGCGCAAGAAGCATCATTATGCCGAAGCTGTTGCTGTCAAGTTCCATAGATACGGCTCATCGCGTACCCAACCTTTCTGTCAGCATTTCGGTGTTTGTGGCGGTTGCAAGTGGCAATGCCTGTCTTATGAAGCGCAATTGTCGGCCAAGCAGCAGCAGGTGATGGATGCTCTCCAAAGGATAGGTGGGGTAGAGTTGCCCCAGTGCAGTCCCATCTTAGGTTCCCAGAAGACCACTCAGTATAGGAATAAGTTGGAATTCGGATTCTCCAACAAGGCATGGCTTACCCAGGAGCAGATAGCCTCAGGAGAGAGGTTCTCTCTTCCCGGAGCGGTAGGTTTTCATACCAGTGGATCGTTTGACAAGATACTTCCCATTGACACCTGTTACCTCATGGACGATATCAACAATCGTCTGCGCAATGGTATCAGAGACTATGCTTACCAGCACAACTTGTCGTTCTATGACCAGAGGGAGCATAAAGGTCTGCTGAGAGGAATGATGGTGAGACTGAGCAATACAGGAGAACTTATGCTGCTCATCCAGTTCTGTATCTCATCCGAAGATGAGCGTGCTCAGGCTATGGGGCTTCTGGATTGGATAGTGGCCAGTTTCCCTCAGGTGAGCAGTCTGTTGTGGGTAGACAACCAGAAGTACAACGATACCTTCGGGGACCTGGATGTACATTGTTATTATGGCACTGACCACATCTATCAAACCATGGAAGGCTTGCGGTTCAAGGTGGGACCAAAGAGTTTTTATCAGACCAATACAGACCAAGCCTATATATTATATAAGGTAGCCAGGGACTTTGCCTCTCTGTCTGGCCAAGAACTGGTCTTCGACTTATACACAGGTACTGGCACCATAGCCAATTTTGTGGCACATGAGGCCCGACAGGTCATAGGTATAGAATATGTTCCCGAAGCCATAGAGGATGCGCGTGAGAACTCGCGTATCAACGGCATAGACAATACCTTGTTTTATGCAGGAGATATGAAGGACATCCTCAACCGTGATTTTATAGCCAAACATGGCCGCCCCGATGTCATCATTACCGACCCTCCACGTGCTGGCATGCATTCCGATGTGATAGATGTTATCCTCTTCGCGGCTCCCAAGCGAGTGGTCTACGTAAGCTGTAACCCTGCCACCCAGGCACGTGACTTACAGATGCTCGACAAGGACTACCAGGTGACGGCGGTACAACCGGTGGATATGTTTCCGCACACCCAGCATGTGGAGAACGTAGTTCTGCTGGAGCGCAGACAGGAACAAGCCTGATATGTACGGAAAGTGGTGTGCTTCATAGGAGACGCCATTTCGCTCTCAGATGAAATGTTCAAAAAAGAAATAGGCTTTACACTTGTGTGTTTAAACAGAAGTCTGTATCTTTGCACTCGCTTTTCTGGAGGATTCATGGATTGAATGGATTTTTGTCTAGAAGAGATGCAAAAAGGATGGTTCGGTAGCTCAGTTGGATTAGAGCAGCAGCCTTCTAAGCTGCGGGTCAAGGGTTCGAGCCCCTTCCGAATCACTAAGGGTCAGGAATAATAAACTCCTGGCCTTTTAATTTTCACTTGATATTAGCAATCGGTGAAAACCTGAATACAGAAAGTCCGTAACAACTTACGAAGTTACGGACTTTCGGATATATATATTAAGTTATTTACTTTCTTCCATTTCATCCATCAATTCAATTGCATCTCTAAGCATATCTTTTAGATTTTTCATAGCGATGAATTTCTCATCCTTCATGTCGTATTTCGCTACAATCTGATTCATTTCTTTGTTGAAGAAAAATAGTTCCTCGCCAAAAAAGGGCTTTCCCGAATCATCTTTTGCACGATACTTATGTTGAGCTTTGTAGCCGACGAAAACCGAGTCTTTCTCGACTATAGTTCCTATTTTTTTTGAATGCCTTCTGGAATCTTTTGGTTTCTAATTCCAGTGATTGTAATGCTTTCTCATATGCTTCCTTGGCAGATTCGTAATTATTTGAGCGTGACAGATAACTACCTGAATAAATAGAAAGAATCGATTTTTCAGCTTCAACTTGAGCTTGTGCCGACGTGTAATCTTTATAAATCTCTGGGATTTTCAGCCAGGCATCATAAAATTCAGGTAAATCGTAAGGTGCAAAGGCGCTATCTAATTGAATTTCTACGCTTTCGTAAGATTCAGGCTGATAAAGTGACTTGCACACAGATTCCTTTATCAAGTCAGCAGCTTTATCCTCAACTGAGGTCTGACATGAAACAAAAAGGCCAGAAACGGCAAAAATTGCGATTGCTATCTTTTTCATAACGAATGAATGATTTTGTTTGAACACCTTACAAAAGTAGCAATATTTGATAATACAGATATCAAACAAGTATAATTTTGTTTAGGGAGGGGGAGAAGAAATGGTTGGAGAGTGGACTAATCCAGTTCGGCATATCAAGACTCTCTCTCTATATATAACGTAAAAATACGGCTCAGTAGATATTTCCAGGGGGGCTACAGGTGCATCTCTCCTCCCTGTTCTCTTATCCAGAATAGGACTGGCGATTTCGGTACCAGTTTTACCCATCTCAGACGCAGTGCACTGCAACCGCTCCCGCAGTGCACTGCA
>SAMEA3663036__coassemble_590_pt1 | contig 16512 bp, 16 predicted proteins | sample SAMEA3663036__metabat2_high_PE_022 | metagenome-assembled genome bin SAMEA3663036 (sample SAMEA3663036) | pig gut metagenome | biome: pig gut; feature: pig-associated habitat; material: faeces | place: France | collected 2012
GCATCCGTCCTTGCAAGTACGTGCGTCTGAGATTGGCTTCATTTAGGAATCTCTTTCCCCTCATGTTTTTCTACTGAGCCGTTAATGACTATTTTTAGTTAAAAATCAGTATCATTATATAGTCCTTTCTTGTTTTTGAGTATCTTTGTCATGCTTACTGTGAGTTGATTATGAGGTGGAGCAGAGTTCCGAGTAAGTTGTAAATACTGTAAAACTAATAATACGTTATGCTGAAATTAGGAAAATTGTCGCCGAACTGCAATTTCATTCTGAGTGTGGGCAGATGAGAAACGTAATGTCTGGATTAATACTTACATGAAAAGAAATGTTGCTTTGGTGCTCTTGATGGCACTATTTCCCTTACAATCCCTCTGGGCCCAGCATTACTCCGTAGAGGAACTTATCCGGGGCTTCTATGCCCAGTATGTGGAAAAGTCTTCCGAAGGACGGTTGGAGATGGAGGGACTGGACATGTTGATGTACGCTCATGAGGATATCGGTCGTATCCGCCAATCTCCGGACAAGCCTTTTCTCTGCTTTAATGAGGAATTGCATATGGCGGGGGACCTCAAACTGCCGGCGTCGGTATTTGTGGAACTTTATGAGGAACCAGGCTGGGAAAGCCACCTTTATTGGTATTCCCTGCGTGATAGTTCTTGTGAGGGCGAGTCTGACAGGTTGCGGGTGACTCTGCAACGAAAGTATGGCAGCAAGCAATTGCCGGGAGGTGCAGTCTTAGTGCCTGCTAAATGGTTTAGCGGAGTACTTCATGCACTCCGTGATCCTTTTGTGTATGGAAATGTGCCGGTGTCAGGTAGTCGGTGTCTGTATAGAATAGAGAATGGCGCTTTTGCCAAGTTTGAGGATGGGAAAGACCAGATTTCTGATTATGATTTCCCTATGTTGGAGATTGATGCTTGGAACATTGCAAAAACAACCACAGGCCGCAATCATGAGGCGGGCTCCGAGGATGCCAAACTGAGCAATTACAGGGCGATGGAACTCTTCTCGCGAGAGTTTTCCCGCCATCTTGACCTTCATCTGCTTCCAGAGGATATGGAACGGACTTATTCCATCATGCTTCATCTGGATGATTATGACCGGATACACCTGTATCCTCTTCTTCCCGAGGAACTTACCATTGAGGACAAATTGATATTGACCATCCTTGGTAATGTCACTGAACAGCAGCCGGCACATACATTCCGAAAATTACGTTCTCAAAGAGGTCCTTATCCTGCTGTGTTTCTGAAAGTCCACCTCAAGCGCAGACGATGTTTCTTCAGCGACTATAAGTATTTGGAATAAGGATAAGTTATCTATAACTAGTCGAGCCTTAGGTGACTTATCCTTATGCCTCAATCCAAACGCGCCATGAAATGATGATATCATGCCATGAGATGATGAATTTTTAGGATGGCTGTCCGTAAAAAAAACGAGGGGCTGTACCCATGTGTACGACCCCTCTTATATGGTGTGCTGGCAAGGCAAGTTCCTCTGCAGGTTTTTCTTTCTTTCTTACTCAATGACCACACGTGTCCATCCGTGTATGTCGGGCTCTATGCCATATTGGATATCACGCAGCATATGATAAAGCTTTGTGCTGATGGGACCTGGCTGTCCGTCCTTGCTGATGACGTAACTCTTCTTGTTTTCCAAGTCGTCGATACGCTCAATGGGCGAGATGACGGCTGCTGTGCCACAAGCACCTGCCTCCTCGAAGGTCTCCAGTTCCTCTTCAGGTATCTGCCTGCGCTCCACTTTCATTCCCAGGTCGATGGCAAGTTGCATCAGGCTCTTGTTGGTGATGGATGGCAGGATAGAGGTACTCTTGGGTGTGACGTAAGTGTTATTCTTGATTCCGAAGAAATTGGCTGCTCCACACTCGTCGATGTATTTCTTCTCTTTGGCGTCCAGATAGAACTCACAGCTGTAGCCCAGATCATGAGCCATCTGGTTTGCTTTCAGACTGGCGGCATAGTTGCCACCCACCTTGTAAATACCTGTGCCAAGAGGTGCACTTCGGTCATATTCGCGAATGATGACATAGGGGTTTGTGGCGAATCCTCCTTTGAAGTATGGGCCTACGGGTGTCACGAATATCATGAACAAATATTCTGTGGAGGGATGAACACCCACCTGAGCGCTGGTGCCTATCAGCAGGGGACGGATATACAGGGTGGCTCCGCTCTCGTAGGGTGGTATGAAGCGCTCGTTGAGACGTACCACTTTTTCCACCATCTCTATGAACTTCTCTGTGGGAAGTTCGGGCATGAGTATGCCTCGGCATGTACTCTGCAGGCGAGCAGCATTCTCATCGGGGCGGAATACACGCACCTTGCCATCGGGACAGCGATAAGCCTTGAGGCCTTCGAAGGCTTCCTGTCCGTAATGAAGGCAAGTGGCAGCCATATGCAAAGGGATGGTCTCCTCGCTGCAAACCTCTATTTCGCCCCATGCTCCATTGCGGTAATAGCATCGTACGTTGTAGTCTGTCTTTATGTAACCAAATGAAAGGCTACTCCAGTCAATCTCTTTCATATTATTATTGATTTTGTTTCTTTCGCTTTTAACCTGTAGGCTCTCTTTCTCCTATTGGCTACAAAGTTACTCCTTTTCGCCGACATCAAGTAGGGATTGACACTTTTTTTCAGCCTCATAAAGTTGCTCCCGGCATAGTTTCATCCAATTCTGAGCTTGCCGGAGTTTGTCGGCCATCTGATCGATGGTAATTTCCCCCTTTTCCATTTGAGCAGTCAGATTCTCCAACCGCGTGATGGCTTCTTCGTAAGTCAATTTTTCTTCTTGCATATTGTTACTGTAGAATTGATGTCTCCGTTGAGTGTAAGCGTGTGCAGGGTATCACCTGGCTGTATGCTGCTGACGTCTGTCACTACCTTTCCTCGGCAGGTGGTGATGGTAAATCCCCGTCGTAGGAGTTCGGTGGGGTCTGCAGTCTTCAGTCTTTGCCCGATGAGGTCCAGCCGGTGATGCTCACGTTGCATGCACAGATGCAGTATGTTGGAGAGCCTAATGCGTATCTGTTCGATATGATAGGACATCTTCTGGGTGACCCTGTGTGTGAGCAGAGGTAAGAGTGTGGCTTGCTTCTCCAATCTCTGGTTCTCTCTCAGCAGACGCTCGCGTGCCACCCGTACGATGCGTCTGTAGAGGTCGTCCAGCAAGGCTGCTTCCTGAGCTTGATGTTCGATAAGGAAGGCGGCAGCAGCCGTGGGTGTCTTGACCCTGGTGTGTGCCACATAATCAAGTACCGTCTCGTCACGTTCGTGTCCGATGCCTGTCATCACGGGAATGGGGAACTGTGCGATGATGGATGCCAGCAGATAACTGTCAAAGTCGCTCAGGTCTCCTGTGGCACCACCTCCGCGTATGATGACCACTATATCCCATTGGGTGTACTCGTTGGCCACAGCCTGCAGGGCAGCCGCCACCGTCTCTTCCACACGGGTTCCCTGCATGACGGCAGGGAAGAATCCTATGTGGAATCTCAATCCATAGTCGTTGTGTGCCATCTGATTGCAGAAATCTCCATAGCCGGCGGCTCCTTCTGCCGAGATGACAGCTATGCGTGAGAGCAGGCGTGGCAGTCTGAGCTCCTGGTTGTCGTGGATGATGCCATCCTTCTCCAGGCGCTCCAGAATCTCTCGTCTGCGTTTTGCCAGGTCGCCCAGGGTATATTGGGAATCCACATCGATGATATTGAGGGCATAGCCGTATTGCTCGTGGAAGGTGATGCGTACCAGCAGTCTCACCTTCATACCAGCATGCAGTTTCTGTCCCGTATCACGTACGAACCTCATGCTTATCATGTGGTACATCCTGGCCCAGCAGGTAACCCTGGCACGTGCGAGGATACGGTTCCCTTCCTTCTCCTTTTCTATCAGTTCGCCGTAAAAATGACCTCCGTACCCCTGAGAGGCATCAGACAGTTCTCCCACCACCCAGTATTCATCATCCAGGCTGTGCTCCAGTACTGACCGTACCAGTCTGTTCAGTTCGTGGAGTGAGTAATCGTTGTTTGCCATAATTCGTTTGTCTGTAGGCTTATTCTTATGGGTTGGCAGACGTGTCCAGTCTGAGGGACGTGGTCATCGGCTTGTGAAAGTCTTCTGAAAGATGGTGCTTATTGTACGGAAGCCAGTTTCCGCAAATAGTACTTTCTCAGATCTTCCCATTTATAATATGGGAACTTCACGGGAGTCACAGGCAGGGTCACCTCGCGTTCCTGCAGAAGGGCCTTCACCAGTATGTCTCCATCCTTACCTTTCTTGGGACGATAGAAGACGAGTTGTATGTTTCCTCCCATCGGGAAGATGTTGGAGTTGACCCACACGCGGTCCAGTGTGTCGGTGTTCTCTATGGTCTCGCCCACATGTCCCAGCTCCATGATGGCAGCCAAGGGCATGAGATACACCTCGTGTCCGAATCGGAGGGTGGCTCCATGATAGTCCTTTCTTCCCACAATGGTGTCGGCAGTCTCCAGGAAGTTCTTCAGCAGCACCTGTACCTTGAAGGGTGCTTTTCCCTGAGTATACTTCGAAGCGCCGAATTCGGAGTAATGTCGGCGGTTATATAATGTCCACAGGTCATAGGCCTCTTCTTCCGTGAAATAGGACCACAGATTGGGTGCACCGTAATGACTCTGCATATTGCAGCACACATCGAATACACGTCTCATGAGTCTCTCACAGTTGACGTTGGCGCGGCTGTAGGATTCATCGTTGAATATCTGTGCAGAGAATCGTTCTGGGTGAACCAGTTCCTGGCGCCATTTGGTTTCCAGTCCGTCGCGTCCCTTTTCTGCTTCTCGTACGAATGGAGGTGTATTGGGAGCCAGATACCATTGGTATGTATTGCTTACGTCGTTGCGTATGGTGAGGTTGCGGAAGTGTCGTGCCAGTTCTTCGCATTCAGCTTCCATGCTCAGGATGCAGCGGATGACCACAGTGCTTCGAGCATCTACGCGTGAGTTCTTGGCATTGAATATCTGTGGGAAGTTTTGTGCCATGCGCATACCTATGCGATGGTGTTGGTCTTCACCCTTGGTGGTAAGTTCACCCAGTCGTCCCTTGGCACCCTGGTAGAACTCCTCTACGATGCTCAGCAGTCGCTCTCCCTCTTGGGTGAGTTTACCCTGCTGGTGAGCTTCCTTCAGCGGATTGATAACATCCAGATACTGGTTGCCGTCACATAGCCAGCGGCTTCCGTGGCGGGCATAAGAACTCAGATAGAATGGCTCATAGCCCTTGGGGGCAGGTGAGAGTGGTTGAGTGGGGTCGGGATATGCGGTATAGTTGCTGCCGCATAGGTTGATGTCTTGGTGGATAGCTTTTCTTGCTTCGGTCCAGTTGCTCTCTTGAGCAGAAATAATACTGGCAGCCCCTATGGCTGCCAGTATTATGAACGTAATAAATCTCTTGTTACACATTTCTTTGTTTAAACTTCTGGGATAAGCCTTATGGGCATCATCCCTCTGAGGGTCCTATTTCTTATCCCAGGAAACTGAGAAGAATGCCGGCAGCTACAGCCGAGCCGATTACTCCTGCCACGTTGGGACCCATCGCGTGCATGAGTAGGAAGTTGTGAGGATCAGCCTTCTGACCTACAGTTTGGCTTACACGTGCTGCCATGGGCACAGCGCTCACACCAGCAGAACCAATCAGCGGGTTGATCTTCTCCTTGAGGAACAGGTTCATCAGTTTGGCCAACAGTACACCACCGGCACTACCTACGCCAAAGGCAACAATACCCACGCACAGGATGCTTAATGTCTGCCAGTTGAGGAAGGCCTCTGCTGTGGCTGTGGCTCCTACTGTTGTTCCCAGGAAGATGACCACGATATTGTTCAACTCGTTCTGAGCAGCCTTGCTCAGGCGGTCCACCACACCACTTTCCTTCATGAGGTTGCCCAGCATAAGGCATCCTATCAGAGTGGCGGCAGAAGGCAGAATGAGTGAAACCAGGATAGCCACCACGATGGGGAAGATAATCTTTTCCTTCTTGCTCACTGTGCGCAGTTGTTTCATGCGTATCATTCTCTCCTTCTTGGTGGTGAGCAGGCGCATGATGGGGGGCTGGATGACGGGAACAAGAGCCATGTAGCTGTATGCTGCCACAGCTATGGGACCCAACAGGTGGGGAGCCAGCTTGGTGGTCAGGAAGATAGCCGTGGGACCATCGGCACCTCCGATGATGCCGATAGAGGCTGCTTCGTTGGGAGTAAAGCCGAAGATGTCCATCTGAGTGACGATGAAGGTGGCAAAGATGCCCAACTGGGCAGCGGCGCCCAGAAGCAAGCTCTTGGGATTGGCAATCAGAGGACCAAAGTCGGTCATGGCGCCTACGCCCAGGAAGATGAGGCAGGGATAGATGCCGGCCTTCACTCCTATATAGAGAATGTCCAGAAGTCCTCCCTCGGCCAGTACATGTCGGTAACTGTGGTAGTAAGGACTGTCGGGATTGAGGAACTCTTCGTTCCACATCTCTGTGTGGAACAGTCCTGCACCAGGCAGATTAGTCAGAATCATGCCAAAGGCGATGGGGAGCAGCAGCAGCGGCTCATATTCCTTCTTGATGGCCAGATACAGAAGCACGCAACCGACGCCCAGCATCACCAGGTTCTTCCATCCTGTTCCTACAAAGAAGGAGGTGAATCCCATTTCGCTGTAGAAGTTTTCCAGGGCCTCGCCAAAGTTGAACTCACCGGCCATCATGGGGGTGGCCATCAGAAGAAGCATTGCCATGAGGCACATGGCTCGCAAGTGTGTCTTCATATCTTCAGGCCATTTCTATAAGCACGTCACCACCCTGTACCTGGGCTCCTTTCTCAACTCTGATGGCCTTTACCGTACCAGCAGCTTCGGCAGTGATGCTGTTCTCCATCTTCATGGCTTCCAACATCAGAACCGTATCACCAGCTTTCACCGCATCACCCACCTTGACCAAAATCTGTGTCACAGTGCCTGGCAGTGGAGCAGTCACACTCTTGGAACCAGGTGCAGGTGCAGGTGCGGCAGGCTTGGGTGCTTCCTGTGCCACGGGAGCATCAGAGATGAACTCCACCAGAGTCATACCCTGATTCACACTCTGTCCCTGACTTACGCATACGCTCTTCACTGTTCCGTCGGCTTCGGCTGTGATGTCATTGGCCATCTTCATAGCCTCCATCACCACCAGTACATCACCTTTCTTCACCTTCTGCCCAGCCTGTACCTTTACACTTGTAATGGTGCCTGGCAATGGAGCTATTACATTGCCGGGAGCAGCTGATGCAGGACGAGCCACGGTGGTTGCTCCCTGAGCGGCAGGTGCTGAAGCCGCAGGTCTTACTATGCCAGTGGCAGGATGATGAGCTTTTTCTGGCAATTCCACCTGGAAGGTCTTGCCATTGACGGTCACGTTCAGTGCACCGTTTTCCAGTTCTTCTACGCTGGCAGCATAGTCCTGGCCACTTATCTTGAACTTATATTCTTTCATGTTGATGTTTTTTGCAGGACCTCCTTGGTCATCGGGATGGTTTGGGGATGTGTTCCCTCTCTCCCGGATGTTCCTGTCGGTCCCTGATTGTCTGATTCTGTTGGTAAATTAATATTTAGATGCTTGGGTTCAACTCACTATGCCATCCTGTCTCTGTGGGATGCCATGTGAGAATGCCGCTCTCATTGTCATGCAGGTCATTCTGGTAGAGGTGTACAGCCGTGGCTACGGCAGCCAAATCCTGTTCTGTGACTTCACTGCTTCCAGTACCTGTACCTCCTGTGGTGGCAGCAGGCTTGCTGCTTTTGGCGTGAGTGCTGATGAAGCCCATGATCTGCAGTATGAGTACCAGTATCACCAATATGGCGAATACAATTCCCACACCCATGCCAGTCATCTTCCATGCTGCGGCCCAATCTGTAAGTAGTATCATATTTGCTTTTCCTTATTTAAAAAATACAAGTGACTCATTACAGAGGAATATTCCCGTGCTTCTTGGCAGGATTATGCTGTTTCTTGCCAGCCAGCTGCTCCAGTGCACGTATTACGCGGAATCGAGTGTTGCGTGGCTCTATCACATCATCGATGTAGCCATACTTGGCTGCCTGATATGGTGTGGCGAAGAGCTTGTTGTACTCATCCTCCTTCTCTTTGATGAAGGCCTTGGCCTCTTCAGCCTTACCTTCTTCCTTGAGGGCCTTTGCTTCCTTGGCATACAGTACGCTGGCTGCACCGCTTGCACCCATTACGGCTATCTCGGCAGAGGGCCATGCGTAATTGATGTCACCACGAAGTTGCTTACAGCTCATCACGATATGGCTACCACCATAGGACTTGCGCAGGGTAACGGTCACCTTGGGCACAGTGGCTTCTCCGTAAGCATACAACAGCTTGGCTCCATGCAGGATGACGGCATTGTATTCCTGAGCTGTACCAGGAAGGAATCCAGGTACGTCCACCAGGGTCACAATGGGAATATTGAAGGCATCACAGAAACGTACGAAGCGTGCACCCTTGCGGCTGGAGTTGCAGTCCAGCACACCAGCCAACTGCTTGGGCTGGTTGGCCACGATACCCACACTCTCTCCATTGAAACGGGCAAAACCTACGATGATATTCTTGGCAAAGTTGGGCTGAACCTCCATAAACTCTCCGTTGTCTACGATGCTTCCTATTACCTCATACATGTCATAAGGCATGTTGGGATTCTCAGGAATAATCTCGTTGAGACTGTCTTCCAGACGGTTGATGGGATCGGTGCATTCCTTTCTTGGTGTCTTTTCCAGGTTGTTCTGAGGAATATAGCTCATCAACTGCTTGATCATGGCGATACATTCCTCTTCGGTGGTGGCAGTGAAATGAGTCACACCTGATTTGCTTGCATGTACGCTGGCTCCTCCCAACTGCTCCTGTGTAACCACTTCTCCCAATACGGCCTTTACTGGGCCAGGACCAGTGAGGAACATATATGAGGTGTTCTCCACCATGAAGGTGAAGTCAGTGAGTGCGGGGCTATATACGGCACCACCTGCACAGGGGCCCATGATGGCACTTATCTGTGGGATAACACCACTTGACATGATATTGCGCTGGAAAATTTCTGCGTAACCAGCCAGTGCATTGATGCCTTCCTGCAGACGTGCACCGCCCGAGTCGTTCAGTCCGATGACAGGAGCACCCACACGCATGGCGATGTCCATCACCTTGCATATCTTGCTGGCCAGCATCTCGCTCAGCGAACCGGCACTTACGGTGAAGTCCTGAGCAAAGACATACACCAGTCTTCCATCGATGGTACCGCTTCCTGTCACGACACCATCACCCAGATAGTGCTTCTTCTCCATGCCAAAGTTGGTGCAGCGATGCTGTACGAACATGTCCATTTCCTCAAAGGAACCTTCGTCCAGCAACATGGCTATGCGCTCACGTGCTGTAAACTTGCCTTTAGCATGCTGCTTCTCGATGGCTTTTTCGCCACCGCCCATGCGAGCCTTGGCGCGGAGTTCTATCAACTCCTTGATTTTTTCTGCTTGTGTACTCATTGTGTACTGTTATGTTATTATGAAGTTTTGTTAATTTCCATGCAAAGGTAGCCAAATTCTGCATGCCGCACTCGCCTTTCTACCTTTTTTTTAATATTGTTCGTTCGCTCGCAATGCGGGCGCGACGTATTTAACTGCTCTCCAAACAGTAAGGCGCACATACATATCTGTGAGGCTTCAGGGTGATGCTCCTCTTGTGGTGGGAGGCCGATGTTTCTCTTTGCCTGCCTTGGCTCAGGGATTATCGGACGGTAATATGGAAACATCCCTGCTTGCGCTCATACTTGACATAGCAGAGGCTGTCTGCTCGCAGGTCTCTCAGTACCTGGCTGAGCACCCACTTCAGTGTGTCATTCCTCACGGCTCTCCTGTTCAGACTGTCGGGATGTGACACGGTGGAGTATCTGTTGTAGGCAATGTCGAAGGTGGTACCATATCGGTGACAACTCTGCTGGCTTGCGTTTCCGTTTTGCTTCCGGAGTCTTTCTACATCTTTCTCTGTACGCAAGACACTCGACACGATGATGCGATGCAGAGGGATTCCGCGTACATACAGACTGTCGAGGAAACTCTTGCCGATGTTCTGTAGCAGGTCATGGGCACGGGGCACCAGATAAGGGATGCTGTGGCTCATGTGCTTGTCCACACAGAAATAGGGGTCCATACCTACATATACCAGTTCACTCTTCCTTAACTCTGCGTCTTCTCTGTCTGTCACAGGAGAAACTCCCCACTTCATGGCAGAGATAATCTGCACATCCTGCACGTCAGGGAAACATTTCATGTATGAATGTACTCCACCCAGTTTATGCCAGGGCTTGCTGATACCATCAGGGTAGGCTGAGGGCGTGTTTCTGGATGTGTGTTCGTGTACGATAGGTTGGGGGATGACGGTGTCGGCAGGAATCTCCTGCTTGGGCTCCGATTCCTTTGCCATAGTGTGCGAGGGAGCGTTTGTTGTCATTACAGAAGGACAACAAATCCTGACGATTGTAAGTGTGCCCACAAGTGTGCCGCACGCGGCCAGATATATTTTTTTCTTTAGTCTTCTCATAACGTTTTGAGGAACAAAGTTAGGGAATTATAAGGGAAAACTCAAATATGTGATGTAAATTTGCAGAAGAAATAAACGTATCGGATGATAGAGAAGCATATAGTTCTTGATGATATCGACCCAGTGGTGCTGTATGGGGTCAACAATGTGAATATGCAGATAATCAAAGCATTGTACCCGAAATTACGTATCGTGGCACGGGGTAATGTTATCCATGTGATGGGCGACGAACTGGAGATGTGCGCCCTGGAGGACAATATGCTCAAGCTTCAGGAACACATCCTGAAATATAACACGCTCACCGAGGAAGATGTCCTGCATGCACTCAAGGGGGAGAAGACTCATCGCCCTGGGGGTGAAGACGTAATCGTCTTCAGTGTCACAGGCAAACCCATCGCTCCGCGCACTCCCGGGCAGAAGTGTCTTCTGGATGCTTATGAGCAGAATGATATGGTCTTTGCCACAGGACCTGCGGGAACAGGCAAGACCTATACGGCCATTGCTCTGGCTGTACGTGCGCTCAAGAACAAGCAGGTGCGACGCATCATCCTTTCACGTCCGGCGGTGGAGGCAGGTGAGAAGCTGGGCTTCCTCCCCGGTGATATGAAGGACAAGATAGATCCTTACCTGCAACCACTCTATGATGCCCTGGAAGATATGGTGCCGCCCGCCAGGCTCAGGGAGATGATGGAACAGAATATCATACAGATAGCTCCCCTGGCTTTCATGCGCGGACGTACGCTCAATGATGCAGTGGTCATCCTCGATGAGGCACAGAATACCACCGTGGCTCAGATAAAGATGTTTCTCACACGCATGGGCATGAGCACAAAGATGATTGTCACAGGAGACCTGACTCAGGTGGACCTTCCCCGTAATACCCGTTCGGGTCTGGCCGATGCCTTACGGGTGCTCCAGGGAGTCAAGGGAATAGGATTTGTGCAAATGGACGAGCGTGATATCGTACGTCACAAACTGGTTACCCGAATAGTTGAGGCTTATCGGCGTAAGGGCGAAGAAGAATATAATCAAGGACAATAATTCTAACCTATATAACTGAATAAAACATGACTAGAAAATTTTTACTTTTTATTTCTCTTGCTGCGCTTATGCTGTCAGCATCGGCTGCTGATACGTATATCAAGCGTGAGGTGCGCGGAGTCTGGCTCGCCACAGTGTATAATATTGACTGGCCTACTCAGAAGGGTACCACCCTTGCTATCCGACGTGCTCAGCAAGCTGAGATGATCAAGTATCTGGATGTCCTGCAGGCTGCAGGGCTCAATGCCGTCTATTTCCAGACTCGTCCTATGGCAGATGCCTTTTATAAGTCCAGTTACGAACCTTCTTCCAGTTTCCTCTTTGGTCAGCGAGGCTACCGTATGACGTGGGATCCTCTGGCGTTTGTAGTAGACGAGTGTCACAAGCGTGGTATGGAGTGCCATGCCTGGGTAAACCCTTACAGATGGAAGAAGAAAACGGATGCTGACTGGACCACTGCTCAGGACAAGCAACTCATAGAGGACGATATGCTCATCTCTCATAATGGTGAGGTCATCTTCAATCCTGCTCTGCCTGCCACACGTGAGCGCCTTGTGAATGTATGCCGAGAGATGATAGAAAATTATGATATCGACGGCATTATCTTCGATGATTATTTCTATCCCAGCGGCATGCCCACCACCAGCGAAGCCGAGGATTATGAAGACTGGGTAAATTCTGGCAAGAAGTTGTCCTTCGGTGACTGGCGTCGTAAGAATGTAAATGCGATGGTAGCTGATGTATACAATATGATACAGGAGGTAAGACCCTCCATCAAGTTTGGTATCTCACCGGCAGGAGCCGCATGTTCTGATCCAAATGTGGCAGCCAGTCATGGGGTGGAACCTATTCCCAAGGGTAGTGACTGGCAGTATAATGGCATCTTCTCCGATCCGGTAGCCTGGCTGGAAGAGGGAACCGTGGACTATATATCACCTCAGATTTATTGGAAGATGAATCATGCCACCAACCCCTTCGCTCCTATGACCAACTGGTGGTCCAAGGTGGCCAAGCAGTTTGGACGTCATCATTATGCCAGCCACTCGCTTACCTTCCTGCAGTCAAGCAATACCACCGCGGACTGGCAGGAGGTGGGCTCACAGCTGCAGAGCTCACGTATATACACCCGTAACGCTGCTCCTGGTGCCATCTTCTATTCTGCTTGTGATATAGATGGCAAGAAGGTGAAGGGAATGGGCGACTGGCTCAAGACCAATAAGTATCAGCATCCTGCACTCACACCAGCCATCACCTGGAAGGAACATAAGGAACTGGGTACGGTGAGCGAACTGAAGTCGGACGGAGAGGCTCTCCAATGGGAGGGTGTGGACAGTATGCGCTACACCATCTATGCCATCCCCAATGAGTTGGGTTCCACCGATGTGGAGACCAGCACAGCAGGCGGTATCCTCTCCAATTATCTCTTGGGCGTGTCCTATACCTCCTCTTATCAGATTCCGGAGGAATACCTCGAGGGTTACCAGTTTGCTGTATGTATTCTGGACCGTTTCGGCAATGAGTTTGCTCCCGTATATATTGACATTGCCGACGTGATAGAAGACCTTCCCGAGGATGCCGTTCAGATAGAGATGAATGGATGGACGCTCACCACCAGCATGCCTGTTGACCAATTGCAGGTCTTCAATGTCATGGGACAGTTGATGCTCAGCGATACGAATACCGACAGCATCGACCTCGATGGTCTCTCCACGGGCATCTATGTGGTCAAGGCCATTACGGGCAAGCAGACAGCGGTAAAGAAGATTTATGTCCGATAACAGACATGCATGGGTTGATAATTCTCAATAATTAATAAATATTGTCATGAAAGCTCTAACCAAAACAGAATTCAACCTGCCAGGGCAGGTGAGTGTGTACCATGGTAAGGTACGCGATGTGTATGACATCAACAATGACTTGATGGTCATGGTGGCCACCGATAGAATTTCGGCTTTTGATGTGGTCTTGCCCAAGGGCATTCCATTCAAGGGACAGGTGCTCAATCAGATAGCTGCCAAGTTTCTGGATGCCACCGCTGATATAGTTCCCAACTGGAAGCTGGCTACTCCCGATCCCATGGTTACCGTAGGACTCAAGGCCGAGGGCTTTCGTGTGGAGATGATTATCCGTGGATACCTGACAGGATCTGCCTGGAGAGAGTACAAGAATGGCTGTCGGGAACTCTGTGGAGTGAAACTTCCCGAGGGAATGCGTGAGAATGAGAAGTTCCCCGAACCCATCATCACTCCCACCACTAAGGCCGAAGAGGGTCATGATGAAAACATCAGCAAGGAGGAGATTATCGCCCAGGGTATTGTCAGTCGTGAGGACTACGAACAGATGGAGCAATACACCCGCGCCCTCTTTGCCCGTGGAACGGAGATTGCTGCAGGCAAAGGACTCATCCTGGTGGATACTAAGTATGAGTTTGGCAAACGGGATGGCAAGGTAATCCTCATAGATGAGATACATACCCCCGACAGCAGCCGCTATTTCTATGCCGATGGTTATGAGGAGAAATTCCGTCAGGGACTCCCCCAGAAGCAACTCAGCAAGGAATTCGTGCGCCAGTGGCTCATCGAGCATGACTTCATGAACCAGCCCGGACAGGTCATGCCGGAAATCACCGAAGAGTACGCTCAGAGTGTGGCCGACCGCTACATTGAACTCTATGAGCATATCGTGGGCGAGAAGTTCCAGCCTGTGGAGGCAGAGGGCGACATCGCTGCACGCATTGAGAAGAATGTGACCCTCTGGCTGCAGCAGAATCGCCAGTAGCAGGCACGAGCATATACAGCATGGGACATGGATGGACTTCGGACCCATCCGTGTCCCATTTATTCAAAATACATACAGATACTTCCCTCACTCTATGTATAAGGCCGAAAACGTAAAGCCCTATGATACGGGCGACAAGCGAACGCAGGTGGAGCATATGTTTGACCGGATAGCTCATTCCTACGACCTGCTCAACCATAGTCTGTCGTTGGGTATCGACCGCCGTTGGCGACGGAAAGCTATCGATGCACTTGGGAAATATCATCCCCAGGAGGTACTCGACATAGCCACAGGCACTGGCGACCTGGCCATCATGAATGCCCAACGCAATCATCCAGCACGCATAGTGGGAGCAGACATCAGCGAGGGGATGATGGAGATAGGACGCCGCAAGGTGGCCCAGGCAGGGCTTTCCCACATCATCACGTTCCAGAAGGAGGACTGCACCCGCATGTCCTTCCCCGACCATTCGTTTGATGCGGTCACCTCGTCCTATGGTGTGCGCAACTTCAGCGACCTCGATGCAGGATTGCGTGAGATGTGCAGGGTGCTCCGTCCTGGTGGTCATCTGCTCATCGTGGAACTCAGTACGCCTGTGCGTTTCCCCATGAAGCAACTCTTCTCGGTGTATGCTCATGTGGTAATGCCTCTGGTGGGACGCATCATCAGTCATGATGACAGTGCCTACACCTATCTGCCCTCCAGCATGGAGGCTTTCCCGCAGGCCGAGGAGATGGAGCAGATACTGCGCAAGAACGGATTCTCCGACGTGCGCTGGGAACGTTTCTGCGGTGGAATCAGCACCATGTTTCTGGCCACCAAATGAAGGAGAATAAATAATGAGAATAGAATACTATGGATAGATACGGTATAATAGGTTTCCCCTTGGGACACAGTTTCAGTAGAGCCTTCTTTACAGAAAAGTTTCAAAAGGAGCATATAGATGCCGAGTATGTCAACTTTGAGATTCCTTCTGCCCATCTGCTTCCCGAGATAGTCAGGAGCAATCCTCACCTGAGGGGACTCAATGTCACACTTCCTTACAAGGAGGCTGTCATCCCCATGCTTGACAGTATGAGCGATGAGGCTCGGGAGATAGGAGCTGTCAATGTGATACAGGTACGTGAGGGCAGACTGAAGGGCTTCAATAGTGACATCATCGGATTTATGGACAGTCTGCGACCGCTGCTCAAGCCATGGCATCAGCATGCCCTGGTGCTGGGAACAGGTGGAGCCAGCCGTGCCATCAGGGTGGGACTGGAGAGACTGGGACTGGACTGGACCTATGTGAGCCGTACTGCTGCCGAAGGACGTCTTACGTATTCTGCTCTTACTCCCGAGGTGATGGAACATTTCCAGGTAATCGTCAACTGCAGCCCCGTGGGCATGTTCCCCAAGGTGGATGCCTGTCCTGATATTCCCTATCATCTGCTTTCCCCCCGCCATCTCCTCTATGACCTTGTGTATAACCCGGAGGAAACCCTGTTCCTGAAGCGTGGAGCCCAACAGGGTGCCACGATTAAGAACGGTCTGGAGATGCTTCACTTGCAGGCCTTGGCCAGTTGGGAGTTCTGGAACGAGAGGTAGCAGGCTCCACAACCATCTTTACACAGACTGGCCGCTTTGTGCTTTGTTCCGCTTATACTGACATGTTGCCTGGATAAGCCGCCTTGGCTTGCATAAGTATCCCTGGATGTAACTGACTGAGAAAAAGCTCTATTCAGTATCCTTTTCAGTTTATGTTATTTGATACTGGAGTTTCAAGCGGCTGATACTGGAGTTTCTTATGGTTAAAACTGTTCCTGCAACTGGATGGCTTTTTTATGATATCCAATTGATGTCATCGATGTATTCGCTGGACTTCATCTTGTAGTTCGCATCGACAAGGCTCAGTAGATAAATCAGGTGGCTACTGTGACCCATATGGGGCGTGTCTCTCCTCCCTTTTCTCTTGTCCAGAATAGGACTGACGATTTCGGTGTCCCTTTTGCCCATCTCAGACGCAGTGCACTGCAACCGTCCCCGCAGTGCACTGCAACCGCTCCCGCAGTGCACTGCAACCACCCTTGCAGTGCACTGCATCCGCCAGGACCTATTTGG
>SAMEA3663036__coassemble_643_pt1 | contig 15231 bp, 14 predicted proteins | sample SAMEA3663036__metabat2_high_PE_022 | metagenome-assembled genome bin SAMEA3663036 (sample SAMEA3663036) | pig gut metagenome | biome: pig gut; feature: pig-associated habitat; material: faeces | place: France | collected 2012
TAAGGTAATAGACTATAATGATCAGGTTATAAGGGTCAGGGAATACCTGCTCTTTAGGGGAATCCCTTCTCCCATGTATTTTCAGCTAAGCCGAAAGAGGCAGTGAACTGCCTCTTTTCCCGCAAACGTTTGCAACCTTTGCCTCAAACGTTTGCAACCTTTGCCTCAAACGTTTGCATCCTTTGCCTCAAACGTTTGCGGTGAAAAGACGCCTTTTTGTGGAATCCCTTCCCCTCATGTTTTTCTGCTGAGCCGATTTCCCACAGTGATGCTGTGGGTTACACTTCTGTCAGAAGTGCATCTTCGTTGGTATTCCTCAGTCGCCTCAGCTCTTCCCATTCCTCAGGCTTGTTGCGCCATGTGTGCTGTGGATTTTCTGTTCCATAGCAGTCCATGCGTCGTATGACCATCTTCACGGTCAGATGGCTCAGATCTACGGCCGGAAGATAATAGGAGTGGGAATTGTTCTCCTTGTGAATTTCTGCCAGAAGTTGCATCCTGACCATTTCCTCCAGCAGATTGAAGACCACTGTTTGTGGCAGTTTGGTGTCTTCTGCCAGAGTGCGTTCGCTGTAAGGTGTTCCACCGGATGCAAAACGCTTTGCGATGCGTGACAGAAGCAACAGGCACACGGTGTCCCGATACCGCCTGCTCAGATTGTCGCTGTAACGCTGGAAGGCATAATTGTCAAGACATTGGTTTGCATAACAGAACTGGCCGCCAATGAGGCAGATATGCCATGAAATGTTGATCCACAACATGAATAGCGGCAGGGCAGCAAACGAACCATAGATGGCATTGTAACTGCTCAGTTTTATCTGATAGTGGAAATAGAAATACTGTACGCCCATGAAGCACAGACCCGCGATAATGCCGGGCCAGAGTGTGTGGCGCAACTTGACGTGAGTGTTGGGTATCAGTTTGTATAGCAGAACAAAGGCAGTGCACGTCAGCACAAACGGAGATACCTTGACGATGTGCTCGGCGGTGTCACTCAGAAGGGCGAACTGAGGAAACGCTTTTCGGATGGTCATCAGGTAAATATTCAATCCGCTGATGATAACCACGGCAAGGGGCAGCAAGAGAAACACACTGATGTAGTCCGTGATGCGCTGGTAGATGGAGCGCGGCTTATTGACAAACCAGATAACATTGAAGGCGGTCTCTACATTGCTTGTCAGCGAGATCAGGGTGTAGAGAAGGAAGATGATGCCAAAGCCGATGAATACGCCGCTGTGCGTGTGGTCAAGGTATGAGTCCACAAACCTGAGGACGGTGTCTGTGGTGTGAGCGCCTACTTGCAACGTAGCTCTGAGCTTGTCCTCCACAAGTGAGCCAAACCCGAAACCTCGGGCCACGGCAAACATAATGGATAGCACAGGGACTCCTGCCAGAATACTGTTGTAGGTGAGAGCCGATGCATGACTGGTGAGGTTGTTCTTCGTGATGCTGTCCTTCACGATGACCATCCTCTTGGCCAGTCTTACTGTCCAGTTCCTCCATGGTGAGAGTTTCTGCTCGTTGATGCTCCAGATGTGGTCTAAGTTGAACATGCTTTTTAGGTGGGCGGTTTCTTGCTGTTCTTGCCGTCGGCAATTGGCATATATATATAATGTATATGGCTCCTGGCACGTATATGGTTCCTAAGGAAAAGACAGTAGGCCTGTAAGCCGGGTTCTGTATGCCGCGCTGTGCGCGGGTGTCTGCCATTTATCCAGCATCTGTGTCGCCACAGACATCTATCGTTCTACCCTCCGGCTTGGACGGGTCGCCCTCTCGTTGTATTCGCCGGTTTACATGAACTTTCAGCCCCCGGGATGTACAGCACCAATGTCACCATTGGCCTGGTGGGCTCTTACTCCACCTTCTCACCCTTACTCTGACGTGCAGAGCGGTTATTTTCTTCTACATCTACAGACCCTTGCGAACCTCTTTCTGTTAGGAAGCGGGGTACCCTTTGCTGCCCGGACTTTCCTCTCGCTCAGATATGTCTCGGGGACATATGAGCCAGCGGCAGACCGGCCTGCTGTCTTATTTCTGCGGCAAAGGTACAAATAAAAAGTATCATACTTCTGCTTGCAGACGGAAATTCTTTCCTCTGCGAGGTCTGCAGCCGTCAGTCAGCCCGTATGACCCTTCTGAAACGACAGGCAGGTGTAAAGTAATGTAAAAGGAGGGCGGTGAAGTATTTAACAATGGTTAATGTGTAATGTATCTCTGTTAAATAATTTCAAAATTGAGTTACAAGTGCATTGGTGTCAATGTAAAACGGCTTATATTTGCATTGCTTTTCCGTTGGAAACAGATTTTGAATTTAACATAAAAGAATGATAGAGTTATGAAACAGACAACTAAAAATTGGTTGGGAGTGACAGCGCTGGTGCTTGGAAGCAGTGCGGTAACCAGTGCGGTAATCAAGCGTACAGAACCTGCTCCCCAGCCCGAACAGGCTCCTTTGGCTGCCCCTGTGGCATCAGCAGCCGTTCCCGGGGGATTGGTGGATTTGACCACAGCTGCTGAGTCGGCTGTCAATTCTGTAGTGTACATCAAGGTTACACAGGCAGGAAAGACTCAGCGCGTGCAAGTGCAGGATCCCTTTAGTGATTTCTTCGGCGATTTCTTCGGATTCGGAGGCCGTCAGCCACAGCAACGTGAGTATAAGGCTCCCGACCGTCATGCTGCAGGCAGTGGTGTCATCATCAGCGCCGATGGATATATCGTGACCAATAATCATGTGGTGGGAGATGCCGATGAAATAGAGGTGAAACTCAATGATAACCGTGAGTTCAAGGGACGCATCATCGGATGTGATGCCACCACCGACCTTGCTCTTATCAAGATAGAGGCCAAGAATCTGCCCGCCATACCCATCGGAAGCAGTGATGACCTGAAGTTGGGCCAGTGGGTTCTGGCTGTGGGTAATCCTTTCAATCTTACCAGTACGGTCACCGCAGGCATTGTGAGCGCCAAAGCTCGCACCTTGGGGGCTAATGGCATAGAGAGTTTCATACAGACAGATGCGGCTATCAACAGCGGTAACAGTGGTGGTGCATTGGTCAACGAACGTGGCGAACTGGTGGGCATCAATGCCATGCTCTACAGTCAGACAGGCAGTTACAGCGGGTATGGCTTTGCTATTCCCACCACCATCATGAACAAGGTGGTGTCCGACCTCAAGGTTTATGGAACGGTACAGCGTGCAGTTCTGGGCGTTATGGGTACTGATGTCACCAACTATATTGATTCGGAGAAGGCTAAAGGAAATGAGGTGGACCTGGGCGAAGTGGAAGGTGTATACATCACGGAGGTAAGTGATGCCAGCGCTGCTCAGGAGGCTGGACTGAAGAAAGGTGACGTGGTGACCAAGTTTGATGGCAAGAAGGTGACCAAGATGAGCGAGCTGCAAGAGGCCATCTCACAGCATAGCCCTGGCGACAAGGTGTCTCTGACCTACAGTCGCGATAAGAAAGCCTACACGGTGAATGTGACCATGCGCAACAGTCAAGGTACCACTAAGGTGCTGGAGGAAGTGGATATGGATCAGCTGGGCGTATCCCTGAAGCCTGCAAGCGATGAGGTGAAGAGAGCCATAGGCTTGGACTATGGTCTGGAGGTGAGTGCTGTGCGCCAGGGAGGTAAGATGAAGGCTGCCGGTGCCAGCAAGGGAACCATCATCCTCCAGGTTAATGACAAGAAGGTGGCCACCGTGGAGGACTGGGAGAGTGCCGTGGAGGAGGCCAGTCGCAGTACCGACAGAACTCTCTGGATTAAGGCTATGACCCCCAGCGGACGTAAGGTGAGTCTGGTGGTGGACCTCAATGACTAACGTTTCTGAGATGTAGCATCTCATTAGGAGACCATTATATATATAAGACAAGGATGGTGGAGAGTGATTCTGCCATCCTTGTCTTTTTGGGTTTGATTCACTTTATTCTTCAAATATTCTTCTTGGCAAGGCCCTATATGAGCAACTGGGTGGTTTTATTTTTGCGGATTTCGTGGAAAGGTCGTAATTTTGCTTGTTGTAACAAACCAAGATTCAGTGGATAAATTGAGAACAGACAATATTAAAGAAATGAGTAAGAGAGTCCGGGTGGTGGCCCTTCTGGCAATGGTGCTGATGTGGGTGTCGGTGGCACCGAAGCTATATGCTAAGGTGGAGCAAAGGCCGATATATATATGCGGATATGCAGTCAACTTTGCAGATTCCACAGTCTATCTCACCGAGATACAGCGCATTGATACAGCTTACGTGGAGAGCAAGAATGGCTTTCTGATGGATCGCAATCAGTATTCTTCCCAGTTGCAGTTTTTCATGAAGAAGTACTCGGGAGGAAAGAACTATACTTGCATGATTCTCTTCGATAAGAAGCAGGCACGTCTGCAGAAGCGTGTGGCCAAGGTGCGCAGTCGTGACGAGAAGGATCCCAATGTGCGTTTGGTGGTCATCGACAGTAAAGAGTTCCAGTTTATCGGCGAACAATATGTGGATACCACACCTGTCATCCTGGATGAGGAACAGGCCGATGAGGAAGCCTCTGCAGCTTCTGATTCAGAAAAGTCCAAGGCGAAAGGTGCGAAGGAATCTGGCAGAGGTTCCAGAAAAAGGAAAGGAGAATCCCGCTGATGACATCTGCCTGTGAGATATGGTATCGTATAGGTGGACATCTGCTGACCATTCGGGCTGCCGGAGACATCGATGTGGAGCAGATGCTTCCCTCGTTCGCTCCGTTCAGGGTGGAGGCAGACGGTGAACCACCTGTGCTGCGCGTCATTGTGGACAATGATTATGAGATGGGGACTCCTCAGCGTGAGGTGGGGCAGTTTGACTGCGGAGGATGCATCCAAGGAGTGTTTCTGATGCCCGACGGAGGATATCAGTTCCATCTTCGGAATGTGGAAGGCGATGTGTGCAGTATCATGCAGTCATCGCCCACCTTTGATGAATGTCATGTTCGGCTGAGTGCTTTGCCGCTAAGCCAGCAAGCCTATGGCCTCAACAGTGCCCTGATGATGGCTTATGCCTTCTCTACTGCCGACAGTCAGACCCTCTTGGTGCATGCGTCTGTCATCCGCTGTGAGGGACGAGGTTATCTGATGACAGCTCCCAGCGGAACTGGCAAGAGTACCCATACAAGGCTTTGGTATGACCATATACCCGGTTGCGACTTGATGAATGACGACAATCCTGTGCTGCGTATTGTGGATGGCTGTCCCATGGTGTATGGTTCTCCCTGGAGTGGCAAGACCCCTTGTTATCGTAATGTGTCTGCTCCTGTAGGGGCAATGGTTCGTATACGGCAACATCCATCCAATAGTATCCGGCAGATGAAACCGGTGGAAGCCTTGGCGGAATTGCTTCCCGCCATGAGCAGCATGAAGTGGGACAAGAGAGTCTATAGCGGAGTGTATGATACGCTGATACGTCTCATCTCTCTCTGCAAGATATATGAATTGAAATGCCTGCCGAATGCCGAGGCTGCATTTCTCTGTCACGATACAGTATCTGGATGATTGCATGCAAGAGAATGGTGATGAGCGTGCTGCGATGGATGCTCTTTCCCGTCAGATGGTTACGCTGCCGATGTGATGGGGTGGTCCATACAGCGGGGCGGCAGACGATACCCAACGAACAACTGTTTGCTGTCGTTACGGAAGTTCTCCGTGAAGGACACACGGCAGTTATCTGGGTCAAGGGATACAGCATGCGTCCTTTCCTCGAACATGAACGTGACCGTGTGAAATTGGCAGCACCAGGACAGGTAAAGGTGGGGGATGCTGTGCTGGCGCAGATTGCTCCCGGACGTTATGTTCTGCATCGTATCCTGAACATGGATGATGATCGGATTACCCTGCAGGGCGATGGCAATCTGGTGGGCGTGGAGTACTGCACAGCAGCCGATATATGTGGTGTGGTCACAGAGTATATTCGCCCAGGGCGAGTGTTACTGGCCAGTGATCCCACTCTATGCAAGCACATACGGATGTGGCGCAAACTCAGACCCATGCGTCGCTTGCTGTTGTTCTTGTATAGAGCCACATTGCCCTGAGAGAGGAAAACTTAAAAAACAAGGATATAGAGATGAGAATAAAAACAGGATTTGAACTCCGGGACGTGTGCGGTGAAAAAATTGTCATGGCATATGGAATGGAGAATATAGATTTCAGCAGAATCATCTGTCTGAACGATACAGCAGCCTACTTATGGGAAGCCATTGGCGATAATGAGTTTACGGCCGATAGCATGGCCCGAATGCTGTGTGCTGAGTATGAGGTCGATTACGAACGTGCACTTGCTGATTCTGAGGCCATCATAGCCAAATGGCAGCAGGAGGGACTTGTAGACTGACAGCCTGAAGGGTAGAACCTGATGTGAACGCAGACATACACATGGACTTGATATTTCATATCTTGCAGGAGATGGGACTTGCCTTGAGGCTCCCTGTTTCCTTCGTGCTCATAGAGTTTGTGGGAACGTTTGCTTTTGCGCTGTCGGGGGTACGGTTGGCATCTGCCAAGCAATTTGATATCTTTGGAGCTTGGATAGTGGGCATGGCCACAGCCATAGGCGGAGGTACCATGCGTGATATCATGCTGGGAGTGAATCCGTTCTGGATGACCAACAGCAGTTACTTCATCTGCTGCGCATTGGCTGTCCTGAGCGTGATGTTTCTCGGAAAGTATCTCATTAGAGTCAACAATACCTGGTTTATCTTTGACACCATCGGACTGGCACTCTTCAATGTGATAGGTATCGAGAAGACACTCAACATGGGCTTTCCTTATTGGACGGCCATCACCATGGGCTCTATTACCGGTGCTGCTGGTGGCGTGATTCGTGATGTGTTTATCAATGAAGTTCCTCTCATCTTCCGTAAGGAGATTTATGCCCTGGCATGTGTGGCAGGCGGTGTGGTATATGCCACTTGTCATTATATGGGTCTCTCGCTTGAGATCAATGCCATGCTGAGCATTGCCTCTGTGGTTGTCATCAGGATGCTGGCTGTAAAGTATCAGTGGCGACTGCCAGTCTTGAAAGGTGAGGAACAGTCCAAGTGAAACCTTCTGAAGTATGGTCAATGAATAGGTGTCGGACAGTCCTGGTGATGTTTATCCTTGCTGTGCTCTTCTGTGAAGCTTCAGCACAGGAGCAGCGTATCTATGACGAAACTGTGCGTACGCTCCAGGTATGTGCCGATGGTAATCCCACCTTGCCACCATGGCTGGACAAGAGTAAACATCAGAGGGTGGAGGTCTCTTGGGACCAAATGAGCCATGAGTATTATCGATATATCTATTATGTGTACCATTGCGATGCAGACTGGCAGGTGAGCGATGGCATCTTCGAGAGTGACTGGCTGGCTGGGACCAACGGACAGCCTGTGGAGGATTATGAGAAGAGTTTTAATACCACTCAGATATATACTCACTATCGGCTGACAATACCCAACAAGGACGTGGGGGTGCTGTTGAGCGGCAACTATATGGTGCGTGTCTATCGGGACGATGATGTTCCCGAGGAGGACGATCCCATCATCGAAGCTCGATTCTGTGTGTATGAGAACAGTGTAAGCATCAGTCAGCAGGTGAGTTCCAATACGGATATTGACTTCAACGACAAGCATCAGCAGCTTACCTTGCGTGTGGGATATGGCTCCATGCATGTGAATGATCCTTTGAGCGAGTTTCGCGTGATGGTGTTTCAGAATCGGCGATGGGACTCCATGGTGACGGACCTGAAGCCGAACGAGCGCAATGCCACAGGAATGGCTTTTACCCATAACAGACAGCTGGTGTTCCCTGCCGGGAATGAGTTCCATCGGTTTGAAATACTGGATGTTCAGCGTGCAGCAGCAGGCGTAGACCGAATGGAATGGTATGAGCCCTATTATCATGCTACACTCTTTGCTGACAGACCCGCACGCAACTATTCCTTCCTGGAGGACCAGAATGGAGTGCGTGTGGTGCGCAGTCCAGAGGATGGGAGCGAGAGTACCACGGCAGAGTATGTGGTGGTCCATTTCCTGCTCAGCACGCCACAATTGCCTGGTGACGAAGTCTATGTCTGCGGTCAGTGGACAGGTCAGGCATATAATCCCCTTTGCCGGATGGAATATGACAAGCAGTCGGGGCAGTATCATGCGGCTATCATGCTCAAGCAGGGCTACTATAGTTATCAGTACAGGCAGGGGAACGGTAGTACCCGTCTCACAGAGGGAGATTTCTTTGAGACCGAAAATGAATATACCACCATGGTATATTATCGTGCCCAAGGTGCTCGGTATGATAGGCTGGTGGGTCTCTCTTCGGTCAGGACTGGGAAGAGATGACGCCTGCTTGTCATCCAGAGGTGACAGAAAGAATGACATACGAACAGTAATACACGAATAAGTGATGAAGACAAACAAACCCTATTTCTGGGTGCCCAGCCTCTATCTGGGAGAATCGTTGCCTTATGCAGCAGTCATGCTGATGTCCTTGGTGTTCTATCAGGAGATGGGACTCACGGACACTCAGATAGCCCTCTATACCAGTTGGCTTGGATTACCTTGGGTCATCAAGCCCTTATGGAGCCCGTTCGTGGATACTTTCCGAACCAAGCGCTGGTGGATACTGTCCATGCAGTTGCTGGTGGGTGCTGCCTTGGCATCTGTGGCATTGAGTTTGCCCACCCCCATGTGGCTTCAGGCCACCCTGGCCTTGTTTATGCTGGTGGCTTTCGGCAGTGCCACGCATGATATATCGGCAGACGGATTCTATATCCTCGGCCTTACTCATGTGGAACAGGAGTTTTATGTGGGTATCCGCAATACATTCTATCGCATAGGCATGGTCTTGGGGCAGGGTGGCCTGGTGGCTTTGGCCGGATTCCTGCAGCATAGTGGCATGCATGTGAGTGTGGCATGGTCCATTACCTTCCTCACAGTGTCGGCCCTGATGATTCTGTTGTGGCTGTGGCATTCGCGCGTGTTGCCAGTGGCAGAGCAACCCATGGGCGATACTTCACGCAAGCATCTCCTGTCGGACTTCTTGCAGACCTTTGTGGTCTTTATCCGCAAGCCGCATATTGGCACGGCACTTGCCTTTATCCTCCTGTTCCGTCTGCCCGAGGGTCTGCTCACCAAGATAGTGCCACTTTTCCTGAAACGCTCCATTGAGGACGGTGGTTTGGCCATGGACGACGTGACTTATGGTGTGGTCTATGGTACTATAGGTGTAATAGGTCTTCTGCTTGGTGGCATCGTAGGCGGATGGCTCGTGTCCAAGTATGGTTTGAAACGCTGTATCTGGCCTCTCGTCTTGTGTATTACTCTGCCCGATTTGGTATATGTCTATCTCAGTTATACCCAATGCACGGCCACATGGGTGGTGTCTCTATGTGTCTTTTTTGAGCAGGTGGGATATGGATTGGGCTTCACTGCCTATACCTTGTATCTGGTGGCTTTTGCCCATGGAGCTCGCAGTACCAGTGTCTTCTCTCTCTGTACTGCTTTCCAATATCTGGGTGGTGTGATGCTTCCCGGCATGGTAAGTGGCTGGATTTCTGACAGTGTAGGCTATGTGCAGTTCTTCTGGATAGTGATGGCATTCTGTCTGGTGACTTTCTTTGTGACGGCCATAGTGCATCTTCCTGAGGAGAATCGTTGATGAGGCATTCCCTTTTTCTGCTCATTCTGCTCTTGCCCACATGGTGTGGGGCTGCCAGGTATTCTCAGAGCGACAGCGTACGTGTGGAGACCATGCTCCAGAGGGCTGCGCATCTGCCCATGGATTCATCTCTCATGCTGCATTATGCCTATCAGTTTCTGGACGTCCCCTATGTGGCACATACCCTCGAGAGTCAGGATGGCAGTGAACAGCTGACCGTAAATCTGCGCCAGATGGATTGCACTACATTCGTGGAGACTGTGGTTGCTCTGGTGCTCACCACCCGTCATAATGGAACCCAATGGGGTGATTTCTGTCATTGGCTTACCGTCATACGCTATATCAATGGACATATGGACGGATATGCCAGCCGCTGCCATTACTTCAGCCAGTGGATAGCCTCGGCACAGGCCATGAGTCTGGTGAGCGAGATTTCCGGAGATGAAGGCGACGGATGGTTCCCCTTCACGGGTACACAGAAACTGAATCTGCATTATATGAGTGCACATCGGGATGCCTATCCTGCCATTGCACAGGATGGGGGAGAGGCTTTGCGCGTGGAACAGTATGAGAAGCAGTACAGCGGAACTGACGTGAGATATATACCCGCCAGTCTGACAGGACGTAGCCGCAAAGAACTCTCGTGCGTCAGAGATGGTGATATCCTGGCACTTGTTACCAAGAAGAAAGGACTCGACGTGAGTCATCTGGGCCTGGCCGTATGGAGCCAGGATGGGAGACTGCATCTGCTCCATGCCAGCAGCATTTATCACAAGGTGGTGCTGGATGAGGTTCCCCTCTGTGATTATCTCCGCCAGCATCCTTCTTCCTTGGGTGTTCGGGTTATAAGGGTGAATCCTTGATGACAGTCAGGAAAAAAGTGCGTACCTTTGTGCTATAGTATTGGTCAAAAACAGGAATACAGAGAAGAATTATGGAGAAGCAGGAAATCATTATATCAAGGGATTTGGCCGGCAGCCTGGCTCAGGCATTGGACAGACAGAGTTATGACAGGCTGTTTGTGCTTACCGATACCACCACCCATCGTCTTTGTCGCCCTTTGCTCAGTGGAATGAAAGGTATGGACGATGCCAGGGATATAGTGATAGAACCAACTGATGAACATAAGGATTTGCATTCATTGGCATCGGTATGGACAGCCTTGCAGGAGGGTGGAGCCACGCGTCACAGTCTGATGATCAATCTGGGTGGAGGTATGGTGACCGATTTGGGAGGATTTGCTGCCAGTACATTCAAGCGCGGCATCCCTTACATCAATATTCCCACCACTCTGCTCAGTATGGTGGATGCAAGTGTGGGAGGAAAGACCGGCATCAACTATGGTGGTCTGAAGAATGAGATAGGGGTGTTCTGCCCAGCGCGTACGGTGATACTCTCCTCCCGCTTCCTGGCCTCTCTGGATAGCAGGAATCTCTGCTCGGGATATGCTGAGATGCTCAAGCACGGACTTATCAGCACACGTGAGCATTGGAAGGCACTGGTGGGGTTCGACTTGTCTCAGCCCGACTTGGCGCTCTTGCAGGAGATGATAGCCGAGAGCGTGGCTGTCAAGGAAGAAATAGTGAGACAGGACCCCACCGAGAAGGGTATTCGCAAGGCGCTCAACTTAGGACATACCATCGGACATGCATTTGAGAGCCTGGCCATGGCGGAGAATCGGACTGTCCTCCATGGATATGCTGTGGCATGGGGCTTGATATGCGAACTCTATATGAGTGCTGTCCGTACAGGGTTTCCACATGACGTCTTGCAGCAGGCACTTACGTTCATACGGGAGCACTATGGCACGTTCCTCATTGACTGCAAGGAGTATGACAGACTGTATGATTATATGACTCATGACAAGAAGAACATCTCTGCCGGTCAGGTCAACTTCACACTGCTGGGCGGAATAGGTGATATCCGCATCAATCAGACTGCCACCAAAAAGGAAATCTTTGAGGCCCTGGACTTTTACAGGGATAGCATGGGCTGCTGACGCAGAGAGCACCTCCCCCCCCCGAGAGTGTAAAAGTGTACACACCGTTTGTGAACTTGACTCCATAGCTAATTCTCATCTCAGAAGTAAGGAATGGGTGGTAGGACAAATGTAAACGGATTGTTTTATAGCATGTATTTCGCCATAAAAGAAGATAACGGCTTGGTCTATTCTTTGATAATTCGTAAATTTGTCTGGCAATAATATCCTATTTATATGCAAATAATATCCTATTTATATATAATTATGAATAAAAGAATAACGACTTTTGCGAGCTTCCTGTTGGTGGCTCTGATAGCATTTTCACAAGCTAAAGCGAAATATGTGTTTTATTTCATCGGTGATGGCATGGGCGTAAACCTGGTGAATGCAACGGAGACTTATCAGGCCGCACTGGAGGGTAAGTTGGGAATCAAACCGCTATGTTTCCCCAGTTTTCCTAATTGTGCAGTGGTAAATACTTCCAGTGCATCTGCCGACGTTACAGACTCTGCTGCAGCCGGAACCGCCTTGGCTACAGGGCATAAGACCAAAAACGGCACTCTGGGCATGCTCAAGGATCGGGAGACTCCCGTCAACAGTATAGCTCAGTGGGCGCACGATGCAGGAGCGGCAGTGGGAGTTACCACCAGTGTCACTGTGGATCATGCTACACCTGCAGCCTTCTATGCTCATGTGGGAGGGCGTGGCGAGACCTTCCACATCGGGCAGCAGCTTGTGGCTACGGACTTTGACTTCTTTGCCGGCTCTGATTTCGATCGTCCCCAGAACCCCAATGGCGGTGCCGACCTGTATCAGCAAGCCAAGGAGTCGGGATATACCGTGGTGAGAGGGTACAAGGAATACCAGAAGCGATGCAAGAAGGCCGACAAGATGATTCTCCTTCAGAGTGAAGAGGCAAGCAAGATAGACCGAGGCGGACAGCCCTATGCCATCGATCAGACCTCAAGTGACCTGAATCTGGCCGACATTACCCGTGCCGCCATTCATTTCCTCACCAAGAAGCAGCAGACCAAGGACGGCTTCTTCCTGATGGTGGAGGGAGGAAAGATAGACTGGCTCTGTCATGCTAATGATCCGGCCTTCATCCCCGAAGTCATAGATATGGACAATGCCGTGAAGGTGGCATATGAGTTTTATCAGCAGCATCCCGATGAAACGCTGATAGTGGTGACTGCAGATCACGAGACAGGCGGATTCGTGCTGGGACGCGGAGGCTATAACATGAACCTGAAGGCCTTGTCCTATCAGCGGATGAGTATATCCCAGCTGGGCAGAGAACTTCACAATCTGCACGAGAAGTACGGCGAGAAGTATGGATGGGATGTGGTGCAGAACTTCCTGAAGGAGAATTTCGGTCTGTGGGACACAGTGAAGTTGAGTGATGACCAGACGGCTCGCCTGCAGAAGTCTTTCCAGCGCGTAATAGAAGGTAAGGGCGTGGACGTGCAGTCCCTGTACCAGAAGGATAGCGAGTTTGCCGGTACGGTGAACCGCATTCTCTCGGAGTGTGCCAAGATTACGTGGGGTTCCAACGACCATACTGCTGGATATGTCCCCTGCTTCTCCATAGGTGTGGGTGCTGAGGAGCTCCGAGGACGTCTGGACAATACCGAATTGCCCGTCAAGATGGCCAAGGCGGCAGGCTGGCCCATTAACTGATTTTGCTTGTGCAGATTTTTCTCAAACTGTGTGATTGCTATGAAGAGAATCCTTGTTCCCCTTCTTCTCCTTTTGCTCGCGGGAGTGCATTCCGCCTCCCTGGCGCAGACGGAGACCAGCCAGATTCCATTGGCTGACCCATATATCCTCCTCGAGGACGGTACGTATTATGCTTATGGCACTAATGATGCTGACGGTATACGTTGTTACAGTTCCACAGATTTGAAGTACTGGAGGTATCGCGGACTGGCCCTCAACAAGGCCAACACCACCGAGACCCGATGGTTCTGGGCACCGGAGGTATACCATGTGGGCAATAGGTATATCATGTACTATTCGGCCAACGAACATCTCTATGCCGCCACATCGCTGAAACCCACAGGTCCTTTCCGCCAGTATGGTTCCTATCAGATGGATGCTCTGCTGGGGGATGAGAAGTGTATCGATTCTCATGTCTTCTTTGATGATGATGGCACCGCCTATCTCTTCTTTGTGCGCTTTACCGATGGCAACTGTATCTGGCAAGTCCAACTCGCCGATGACTATATCACTCCTGTGGAAGGGACGCTCAAGAAATGTCTCTCTGCCACAGAGAGTTGGGAGCTGAAGTTGGGTAAGGTGACCGAGGGTCCCAATGTGTATAAGAACGCGTCGCGCTATTTCCTGACTTATTCGGCCAATGACTATCAGAGCCAGGACTATGCCGTGGGCTATGCCTTGTCCACTAATATAGCCCAGGCACGCTGGAGCAAGATGAGCAGTTATAGTCCTTTCCTGCATAGGTGGAATGGTCTGTACGGCACAGGACACCATTCGCTCTTCACAGACAAGGAGGGAAAGCTGCGTATCGTGTTCCATGCACACAAGTCGGAGAGTGAAATCCATCCTCGCGCCATGTATATTGCCACTGTCAAGTGCTCCTCTAATATCATGCGCATGGATTATTCTGACGAGACCATTGTGCCTGTCCTGGGCACGCCACCAAGTGCGGTAGAGAGTCCCTCTGATGAAACATCCCTCACGGCCCAGAGTTATTATACGCCTGACGGATTGCGCCATGAAGCTCCTGTGGATGGTATCAATCTGGTGAAACAGGGTGAAAAGGTGAGAAAAGAAGTACGCTGACACTTTATTGTATAACCAAGTTTTAAAAGCAAGACAAAATGAAAAAGATTTATGCATTGGCAGCTGCTGTGGCAGTTGTATTGTTCTCCTCTTGCGGAGGAAACACGGGCAGTAATGTGGCCGAAGAGGATTCCCTGAACATTGATACTGTGGCCACCCTGGAGCAACCTGCAGAGGACCTGCAGGCTGAACTGAGCCAGACACTCCAGGATGGAGATGCAGCAGAAATCAATGAGGCTATCGAAAAGGTGGCTGCCGACATTCAGGCTGCCCTGGAGAGCGGAGACCAGGAGGCTGCCAAGAAGTATGCCAGCCAGATAAAGGCTTTCGTGGATGAGAATGCCGACAAACTGAAAGATCTGGATGTGAATACCCTCACAGTGAGCAGTCTGATAGAGACCGTCAAGAATCTGCCTGAATCAGTAGAGGCAACGGCCGACGATGCCAAGAATGCCGTGAAAGCTGACGCCGAGGCTGCAAAGGCTGACGCCGAGGCAAAGGCTGAACAGGCCGTGGAGGATGCAAAGGCAAAGGCCAGCGAGACTGTTGACGAGGCTGCCAACCAGGCTGCTGAAAAAGCTGACAAGGCTCTGCAGGATGCCGCAGCTAAGGCCAAGGAGAAGCTGGGACTGTAATAGAATAGGGTAGGACTATATGCCGCGTATCAGAGAGGATCTCTCTCCCCCTGATACGCGGCTTTTCATGTCTCAGTAGAAAAACATGAGGAAGGATTCCTAAAAGAAGCGTCTTTCCCCGCAAACGTTTGCAGGGGCGGGTGCAAACGTTTGCGGGAAAGG
>SAMEA3663036__coassemble_650_pt1 | contig 15102 bp, 8 predicted proteins | sample SAMEA3663036__metabat2_high_PE_022 | metagenome-assembled genome bin SAMEA3663036 (sample SAMEA3663036) | pig gut metagenome | biome: pig gut; feature: pig-associated habitat; material: faeces | place: France | collected 2012
TACTTCAGGAATAATATATTATTATGCGTCACTCCATATTTCTGATGAACCCGATATGCATGGAGGTCCTCTGCAGGCCTCATAGGCAGGGGAGGAAAAGAGGAGAGGCCATACCGCAGCAGTCAGAGCCACGGTACAGCCTCTCGGAGGAAAATTCTAAGTGTGTGTGCTGAGGTTTACTCGGCAGGTGTGCTGTGTGACACGTAGATGGCTACGCCCTCCACCAGTCCCTGGTAGGAGGTCTTGTAGGCCAACACTTTCAGTACATCACCTTCGCTTACTCCCAGTGTGCCGAACTTCTTTGTCTCGCCATTCCAGCCAGTGGAGCATCCGTAGATGTAGAGTTCGCTCTCCCCATCGGTAAGGGCGAAGTTGCCGTAGGTGTTCAGGTCAAACTTCGTGTTTGCCTCGGTGGGCTGGGCCACTGTGCCGCTGATATAATAGTAAGTGTTCTTGTCATCGGGCAGGTTCTTGAATTCTGCCAGGCTGAGAGTCTTCACACCGATGTGTGACACATAGGTGCCGTTACTCATCTGGGGGTTGCCCTTGTGGCTGCTCTTTGTTCCCTGCAGGGTGACCACGCATCCCTCAGTGAGTCCCAGGGTGTCGAACTTCTTGCTCTCGCCTTCGGGAGTGAGCACTCCGTAGACATACACCTCTCCGGTGGCATCCTTGACGTAGATGTTGCCATAGGTGGTGTTGGCTACCTTGGAGATGACGCCTGTGATGCGTACCTGAGGTCCGTCCTCCTCCAAGGCGAGGAACTCAGCGCAAGTGACATCTCTGACGGCTCCGTCCTGGCTTACCTTCACTTTTACTGTGGTGGAGACGGTGGAACCTTGATTGGCATCATACATCTCGGAGATGAACTGGAGTGTGGTCTCGCGTACGTTGCCCATATTCTCTGCACAGGTGAAATGCACTATGGCTGTGTCGGCAGGATTCTGCTCCAGCTTGGAGGGGATGCCTGGTACATAGTCCATGCTGGTGTAGGATATCCATTCCTGTGCATCCTCGGGGATGGTGACCATGCAGCCTTTACCCTTGTAGGCAATCTTCACATCGAAGGTTCCGCCTGCCTTAGGTTGTGTGATGTCTTCACCTATGAGTTTAGCCATCCACTTCTCTATGCTGAGCACGGTGACATCCACCAGTTCCACAGTACCGGAGTAAGTCTTCTTGGGACCCTCCACCTCTACGATGTCTCCCACCTCGATGCCGAGGCTTGTGAAGTTCTTGGTCTTTCCTTCCTTGTCCAGCGTACCATAGACATATACGGTACCAGTCTTATCCTGCAGATACCAGTTGCCATAAGTGGTGTTTGCTATGGCGGTCACCGTACCCTTCACCCGGTATGTCTTGCCATCGGCACCTGCGTTCACCTCGGCACATGTGGCTGAGGAAGCCTCCATGCTGCCCTGGCGTACGTTGATGAACTGCACCTTGTCGCCACAGATGATGTGCAGTTCGGCCTCACGTCCATATTTGGTCTCATCAGCTTGGATGGTGAGGGTGGTCTTACCGGCCTTGCCCTCCATGGGAGTTATAGTGAGCCAGTCAGGCATCTGGGACCATGTGGTATCCACACTGCCGTCTTTGTTGGTGGTGATCTTGGTGATGATGTTGTCTATCTTCCAGTCACTCTTGGCCTCCACGGTGATAGTGTTCTCTCCTCCCTCTACGGGTATAGCGACATAGCTGCTGCTGAGTTTGACTTCATCCATAAAGCCAATCACTTCGTTTTCGGAGCATGCCGAGGCCATGAGAGCGGCCATACACATTCCTAATATATGTTTCAGTTTCATGTCTTATTACTCTTATTGTTTGACTTGTTATTCAATCTGTTTATGACTGCATCAATTGAACATATACTTCACTCCGATGGACATGTACCAACACTGACCTACACTGTGGTTGGGGACAAAGGTCTTGATGTCCTTGCTGACAGCAGTGGGAGTGGAGAACACGGGATAACCCTCGGCATCGGTACGCTCATACTTCAGGATGCGGCCCTCGTTGAGCTTGCTGTTCATATACTTGCTCACGCCCCAGCTGGAATTGAAGAGGTTGAGGAGGTTCTTCAGGTCGAAGCCCAGCTGCAGGGTGTTCATGCTCTTGCGTGCCTTGATCTTGAAGTCATGCTTGTAACTGATGTCCACACGGTGCACCCAGGGGCTATACAGGCTGTAGGCCTCGGCATATTCGCCCTGATGGTTCTTCAGATAGCTGTTTCCATGTACATAGTCCATGAAGCGGGTCTTGTCATCTTCGCTGGCAAAGCGGAACTCGCCGTCCTGCACCTGCTTGTCGGTGGGGATATAGAGTGCATCGTAAGCATAACCATCATCGTTCATGTCATTCTGCAGCATGTAGGAGTAGTTATATCCGCCTCTCCAAGTCTCGTAGATGAGGCTGTAGTGGTTGTTGCTCTTGTCATGTCCTGTGAGAGTGGCAATGAAGCGGTCGGGAGTGGTGTTGATGGCATTGTGAAGATTGATGTTGTTGGGTCCACTGATAGTGGGCACATAGGTGAATGCCGACTCAGCATTGGAACCAGGCATGCTGGTGAGTTCCTTCTTCACGCTGTGGGTGTAGGATGCCATGAAGCTCATGAAGTCCCAGGGACGCATCTTCACGGTCAGGTTGGCACTCCAGCCATATCCCTTGTGGGTGTTCTCCAGTACGAATGCCTGCTTGTTGCCGGGTGCGCGGAATGTCTCGGGATAGATGGGACGGGAGTCTGCTCCATTCCATCGGGTGTAACCCTTGGTGTCTGTCATGCTCCAGTCGGAGATGGTAACGTCATTGACCACCTTGTTGACAATACCCTCTGCTGTAACGGTGAAGGGGAAGTCCACGGGCAGCTGATAGTCCACGGCCAAGGATGTCTTCCATACCTGAGGCATCTTGAACTTAGAGTCCACGGCAGAGATGCTTGAGGGCACAGTGCCCTGCTCGGGAGTGATGTTTTCGGGATAACCCAGACCGATGAGCTTCTCCTTGAGTGCTGCAATGGTGGGCTTGCCATTCTGGTCGGTAACCAGTCCACCTGCAAATTCGTTCATAGTGAATCCACGCTCAGATGCATTTTTGCTGTTGATCTGTGCCTGGTACTGCACCATACCAGAGTTGGTGGGCATGTTGGTGAAGAACACCAGAGGCAGACGGCCGGCAAAGAGTCCTGTACCTCCACGCAGCTTCAGAGTCTTGTTGCCCAGGATGTCCCAGTTGAAACCGATGCGTGGAGAAGCGGTAATCTGTGCTTTGGGCCACTTGCCGGTGTCGATATGACGTCCGTTATAGTCCAGGTCGTAGATAGCCTGATTGGTCATCAAGTCGCTGTTTACGAAGAAGAGTCCATCCAGACGAAGGCCGTAGGTGAGTTTGAACCTCTGTGTGGCGTTCCATTCATCCTGTGCATAGATGCCAGCCTTGTTGAAGGTTACCCTTGCAGCTGGTTCTGTCTCACCACCGTATCCATAGGTAAGGCATACCACCTCGGGAGCGGCTCCGTTGATGAAGTCATCCACACTGTTGTATCGGTAATAGCCTGTACCGTTGCGCATGTACTGGTTGTCGGCCATCTGGTACTCATAGGTGACTCCGCCAGTAATCTTGTGACGTCCCACAGAGTAGATGAGTTCGTCCTTGATGTTGAAGATGTTGTTATGTACAGCATTGTTGTAGGTAAACAGTTCGTAACCCAATGACATGTACTGAGTGTTGGTGCCTGTTCCGTCCTGGATGTCTATGAAGGGGAACTCTGAGGAGTTGCTTCCTCTTAGATCGTCTATCTTGGAGAAGGTGGCCAGCATCTGGTTGGATAGCTTATTGTTGATGCGGGTGTTCAAGTCCACAGAGAATGAGTGCACGTTCTTCTCCAGGCTATACATGGAATTGGCAAAGGACATGGAGTAGAGTCCTACACGGCTGAAGGCCGAACGTGTGCCGCCATCCATAGAACTGGCATTGGGCATGGTCCATGAGGAATTGGTGGTGTAGTTGTAGCGTACATCCAGTCGGTTCTTGTCATTGATGTTCCAGGTAATCTTAGCCAGCAGTTTCTTAGTGTCGGCATCAGAGGGGAACTTGGTATACGAACCCGTGTTGTAACCGTATTTCTGAGCCACGTGCTCCTGTACTCGCTGCATGTCGGCCACGGTGGTGTAAGACTTATAGGCTTCGGCATCACCCACGCCGTCCTCTGATGCTCTCCATGGAGTACCTGTGCCTGGGCTCTTTACCAGTTCGCCATTGACAAAGAAGAAGAGCTTGTTCTTGATGATGGGGCCACCCAGAGAGAATCCATATGTGGTGGTGCGGTCCTTGTCGCGAGAGCCTGAGATAAACTCGCTCTCTACTGCATCACCGCGCATGTTCTCATTCTGATGATAGATGTAGGCCTGTCCCTTGAAGGTGTTGGTACCGCTCTTGGTGATGGCATTAAGTGCTCCGCCGATGAAGCCTGTCTGGCGAACATCGAATGGTGAGATGACTACCTGCAACTCTTCGATGGCTTCCATAGAGATGGGGTTGCCGCCACCTGGGAGTGAACTGCTCAAACCAAAGTTGTTGTTGAAGTTTGCTCCGTCTACGGTAAAGTTAGCAGTACGTCCATCGCTGCCTTGGAAGGTCATGCCGTTGCCGCCATAGGGAGAGAGGCGTGTGAAGTCGGTCACGCTACGGCTCACTGTGGGCATAGCCAGCATCTGCTCATTGGAGATGTTTGTGCTGGCACCGGTCTGCTCGTAGCTGAACTTAGAACCTTTGGCAGAAACCGTCACCTCCTGCATCTCCTTCACGCTCTCGCTCAGGTTGGTCTTCAGGTTGTAGGTTTCACCCAGCTGTAAGTTAATGCCTCCAACCGTTTTGTCGGAGAAGCCAATACACTTCACTGTCACCTGGTAAGGGCCTCCCACACGCATACCATTAATGGTGTAGACACCTTTTTCGTTGGTGACAGCACGATAATGAGTTCCTGATGGCGTGTGTACTACGTCCACGGTGGCACCAATAATCTCCTCGCCTTCAGCGACCACCGTACCTGACATACTTGATGTGGTCACCTGTGCCATTGCTGATGAGATAGCTGTCATCAGAAAGGCCAGAAGAAAAAGCAATCTTTTCTGCATAAACTGATAGTTTAATGTTAATTGATTGAAATAATACAATATTTATCGTTTTCGGCACAAAAGTAATAAATATTGTTAAAGTGACATAAGAAATGTTCTTATATTCCTGTGACAAAGCAGAAAAAATCTCGTTTGGCTTCTCCTCCAATATAAAAAATGATGCCTCGCATCCTGTTTGTATCCAGGGATGAGAGGCACCGTCATTTATCATTGTCTTGACTGACTCTTAAACTGCTTTTGAATTCTTTTACCTTTTTACCTTCTGCGGGTGGAGGGAGGGGACGGAGGACCTGGAAGAGGGAAACTCACACTTCGGTTACTGGAGCAGGGTGGGAAGAGTATTGCACATTGCAAATACCTTGACTTTACCTTTTTACCTTTTACCTTTTTACCTTTTTACTCCTTCTCAACTCATGCTTGAAGGCAAACTCATAGCGGGTGTCACTTGCAGTTCTTCTCCTCCAGTCCGTAATGCTTCTTCTTGTCCAGATGCAGGAGCTCGAGAGCCAGCAGAATGGAGATGAGTCCGAAGAAGGCAAAGATGAGCATCGTGTGGGTATAGTCGGTAACCCCGTCGGCCGATGTGTTCATCTGATTGACACGTCCAATGCCCATGGGGATGAGGCTCAGACCAATGTTCTGGATGAAGAAGATAATGGCAAAGGCGCTACCCAGCTGCTTCATGGGGATAATCTTAGGTACCGATGGCCACATGGCACTGGGAACCAGTGAGAAGGCAATGCCCAGGAGTATCATACAGGCAATGGCCATCCACCATCCGTCCAGCATGGGTATGGCAAAGAGGATGTGCACCAGTGTGAGAAGCACGCTACCCAGAATCATAAGTACCACACCATGTCCCTTGCGGTCATAGATACCTCCGAAGACGGGGGTGAGGATGATGGTGCCAAAGGGGAGCATGCCTGGGATACTTCCTGCCCACTCGGCCGATACACCATATTTGTCAATCATCAGCTTGGTGGCAAACTTCAAGAAGGGGAACACACCGCCGTAGAACATCAGGCAGAGCAGACATATAATCCAGAATCCAGGATTGGAGAAAATGGCTCCAAGGTCGCTCAGATGGAATTGCTCGTCTTCCTGCTCCACGGCCCCCTTGCTGTCATTGGCGGCACAGATGCGGATGCTCTCATCCAGCTTCTTGTCCATAATGCAATAGACGATATATGCCACCAGGGCAATGCATAGGAGCACACATCCGAGGGCTATACTGGAGGGGACACCTCCCCAACGTTGTGCTATGGGAAGGGAGAAGAAAAGGGCTGCAGCTGTACCAAAGCGCGCGGTGGCCACCTGAAGTCCCATGGCCAGAGCCAGTTCGTGGCCTGTAAACCACTTGGTGATAACCTTGCTCACGGTGATGCCTGCCGTTTCGGCACCCACGCCGAAGATGCTGAAGCCTAATGCTGCCAGGAGGTTGCTGGTGTGGGGAGTGTCGATCTGCACTATGAGCAGGTCCAGATGGAATCCTTCTACCACTGAAGTGGGATCCACATAGGTGACAGCATACCATTTGATGACAGCACCTATAAGCATGAGTATGCAACTGAGCATACCTGTGAAGCGGATACCCATACGGTCCAGGATGATTCCGCCAAAGAACAGCATGAGCAGGAATACGTTGATGAGGCCGTAAGCTCCCGAGAAGAAGCCATATTCATTTCCGTTCCACCCCAGACTCTCACTGAGCATGGCCTCCAAGGGAGACATCACATCCGTGAAGAAGTAGGCAAACATCATGGTGGCACTCACAATGATGAGTGCAAGCCAACGTGTGGCGGCGTGGTCGCTAAGTTTTGCTTTCGCAATCTGATTCATTGGATTTATCTTAATTTGGGGATGATTATTTCTGTGAGTCTGACTTCAGCCAGCGGTCAAGCCAGCGGAAATAGGTGCGCTGCCAGAGGATGCCGTTCTGTGGCTTCAGTACCCAATGGTTCTCGTCGGGGTAGAGTAGCAACTGGGCTGGTATGCCATGCATGCGTGCTGCGCTGAAGGCGCTTTGTCCCTGGCTATGCAGTATGCGATAGTCCTTCTCACCATGGATACATAGGATGGGGGTATCCCACTTGTCTACGTATAGGTGCGGACTCTCGGCAAAAGCCTTGGCATCGGGATTGCGGTCGGGGGTTCCTCCCAGGTCCCAGTTGGGGAACCACATCTCCTCGGTCTCGTAATATTGCTGTGTGGTGTTGAAGATGCCATCGTGAGCTATGAAGGCCTTGAAACGCTTGTTGTGGTGTCCTGCCAGCCAGTATACACTATATCCACCAAAACTGGCACCTACGCACCCCAGTCGGTCCTTGTCCACATAAGTCTCCTGGCAGATGTCGTCAATGGCCGACAGATAGTCCTGCATGCATTGGCCACTATAGTCTCCACTTATCTGCTCCAGCCATTCCATGCCGAAGCCTGGCAGTCCGTGACGGTTGGGGGCTATGATGATGTAGCCATGGGCTGCCATGATCTGGAAGTTCCATCTGTAACTCCAGAACTGACTTACGGGGCTCTGTGGTCCGCCTTCGCAGAAGAGTAGGGTGGGGTATTTCTTGTTCTTGTCGAAGTGTGGGGGATATATCACCCAGCAGAGCTCTTTTTTGCCATCGGTGGTATTCACCCATCGCTCTTTCACCTCTCCCATGGTGAGTGTAGAGAGAATCTCGCGGTTCTCGAATGTTACTTGGTTGATGACGGTACCCTTGCGCTTGACGGGGGTCAGAAGATATAGGTCATCGGGAGCCGATATGCTGTGTCGGTTGGCCAGGAGCTGCTTGGAGTGTGGCACAGGGACCACGCTACCATAATCATAATCGCCTGTGGTGAGTACCTCCACCTCTCCCTTGAGATTGGTCTGGTACACCATGGTGCGTGCCTGCCATACGCCAGTGAAGTAGAGTGTCTTGTTGTCCTCGGCCCATGAGAAGGCATCCACTCCGCTCTCAAACTGCTCCGTCACATAACTCTTTGTGCCTGTCTTCAGGTTCAGTATGCACAATCTCAGACGGTCGCTCTCGTATCCGTCTCGCTCCATGCTCTTCCAGGCAAGCATGGTGCCATCGGGGCTGAACTGCGGATCCTGGTCGTATCCTGCGTTGATGTCTTCACTTTGCTGGTTCTTGGCCTGCTTCTCCAGGCTCTTCAGGGCATCAGCCTTGGGCTCCACGTACCCTTCGGGCTTGCACACATTGGTGGTCTGTCCTGTCTCTACATTATATATATATATGTCTGTGTCGGTACTGGTGGCATAGTCTACTCCTGTCTTCTTCCTGCTGGTGTATGCTATCTGCTTGCCGTCGGGACTCCAGCAGAACTGTTCCGAACCTCCAAAGGGGAGCACTGGACACTCATAGGGTTCGCCTTCAAGCAGGTCCTTCATCTCTCCCAGTCCGTCCTTCTCCACCGAGGCCAGGAAGATGTGTGGGATGGTCTGCACATACTGGTCCCAGTGTCGGTAGTTCATGTCGTTGATCACCAGTCCTGTGGCCAGGGGCAGGTCCTTTTCCTTAGGCATGATGCTTGTGGTGGCCGCTACCTGTCTGATGACCACTATCTGTTTGCCGTCGGGTGAGAACTTATACCCCTCGATATCCTCTCCTTTCGAGAGCTGTTTCTTATCCGTGCCGTCACATTTCATGGTCCACAGGTTGCCTCCTTGCAGATAGGCTATTCGCTCTCCCTCGTCGATGAATGCGGGTTCCACTTGGCTTTCTTTTCCTTGGGTGAGCTGTATGCGCCCTGTGCCATCTGTCTTTATCAGGCATATAGCTGTGCGGTTCTTGTTGGCTTCTATGTCGGGGGTACTTACCGTGTATACGATGAGATTCCCCTGTGGTGAAACGTTAAAGCTGCCCAGACGGTGCATGCTCCAGAGAGTCTCGGGTGTCATCAGGTCATTGGCTGATATTGTGTTTGAAAAGGACAGCGCAGCCCCCGCGAGGGCTGCTGCCATGATAGTTTTTATTTTCATGATGGGTCTGTTGCTTATTTCTTGGTGCGGCGAGCCTGTTCTTCTTGCATTTTCTGCAGGGCCTCCAGCCTGGCTGCCAGTCCTGAGGTCTTTTTGGGGTCGTTCTTGTGCTTTTGCTTGTATGCCTCCAGTTTGGCCAGCAATTTGGCATCGTCGGTAGTCTTACGCAGGTACCACATGGTGAGCACGCTTGTGAGTCCGGAGAGGAAGAAGTAATAGCAGAGTCCGCTGCTGTAATTGTTGAACATGAAGAAGAACACCACGGGCATGATGAGCATCATGTATTGCATGGCCTTCATCTGCTGTGCCTGTTCTCCGCTCATCTGGTCCTTCTGCTGTTTCATGCTTATCCATGTGTTGATGATGTTTGTGGCACAGAAGAGCAGGCAGAAGATGCTCAGGTGGTCACCTATGAGCCATATGTCTTGTCCCCATCTGATGACGTCGTCATAGGCACTCAGGTCATCGGCCCAGAGGAAGCTCTCTCCGCGCAGTTCGATGGCATTGGGTACGAAGTTGTAGAGCGCTATCCAGATGGGCATCTGAATGAGCATGGGCAAGCATCCTCCCATGGGGCTCACACCGTATTGGCTGTATATCTGCATCATCTCCTGCTGTTTCTTCATGGCATCCTCGGGCTTCGGATATTTGGCCGAGAGTGCATCTATCTGTGGTTTGAGTACGCGCATCTTGGCGCTGCTCATAAAACTCTTGCGTGTGGGAACATACACAAGCGCTTTGATAATGATGGTCAGCAGGAACAGAACGATGCCCATGGGCAGACCGAAGGATGTGAGCCAGTCAAAGAGGTTCAGTATGAGCCATCTGTTGATCCATCTCAGGATGGGCCAGCCCAGGTTTACCAGTTCCTCCAGCTGAAGGTCATCTTTGCCTGTCGACAGGTGGTTGTGTTCCTTCAGCGTATGGAATCTGTTGGGTCCCAGATACATCTGCAGATGAGTGGGCTCTTTGCCTGTGGGGTCTAAGAAGGTCTCGGCCTCTGCTTCGTAGGTTTTCAGATATCCGCTCTTGGCATCCTCCTCGGGAGTGGTGGTCAGATGGGCACCCTGGAAGTCTTGTTGCGCTATGAGTACGGCACTGAAGAACTGGTTCTTGAATGCTATCCAGTCAAGTGCTTCCTCGGGATTCTTGCTCTCTTCGGCAGTTTCTTTCAGACTCTTTGTTCCTTCTCCCTTGAGCTTGTATGTGAGGCTACTGAATCGGTTCTCGAAGTCATGGCCCTTCTCCTGTTGCATCACGCGGTCCCACCAGTTGATGGTGAGCGCCTTGGTGTTGGGTGCGAAGAAGCCATCCAGTCCCTCTGCCTTGATATCCATGTCCAGCATATAGCTATCGGGCTGCAGGCGGTAGCTGATGGTCAGTCTCTTGCCAGCCTCTTCCAGCACCATGCTTACGCTGCTGTCGGTCTGTTCTGCAGGGGTGAAATAGTATTGGTTGGTGATGATGTTCTCCTGCTTGCCAGCCAGGGCTATGCTCATGTGTGCATTCTCGGCAGAGAGTATCTCCACATCACCTTCTCTTCTGCGACTCTTGTATCCCAGAATCTCTGCATTCCGTATCATGCCTCCCTGTGTGGAGAGGGTCAGCCTCACCTGGCTGTTCTTCAGTACGATATCCTGTGCCTCTCCTGCTCTCTGTGCATAGAAGATGGCCGTACTGTCGTTCTGTGTGTCTTCGGCTCTCTGCCAAGCTCTTTCTTTTGTGATTTTCTCTTGTTTTTCTGCTTGTTCCTTTTGCAAGGCTGCTATACTGTCTTGGCGTGCCAGTTCATTGAGTTCCTCTTGTGAGGGTCTGCTCAGCCAGTTGAATCCGATGAGTACCAGGCCAATCAGTACGAAACCTGTAATTGTGTTCTTGTCCATATTCCTTTGTTGGGATGTGTTATTTCTTGTTGTCAATGCATGCTTTCACGAAACTCATGAAGAGAGGGTGTGGCTTGAGTACCGTGCTGCTGTATTCGGGATGAAACTGTGTGCCGATAAACCATTTGAGTGTGGGTATCTCCACTATCTCCACCAGGTTGCTTTCGGGATTCGTTCCCACGCATTTCATGCCCTTTTCTTCGTATTCCTGCTTGTAGTTGTTGTTGAACTCATACCGATGACGATGTCTCTCTCTGACGCTGGCCTGATGATTATAAGCCTCCCACGTGCGTGAACCCTCTTTGATTTGACATTCATAGGCTCCCAGTCTCATGGTCCCTCCCATGTTGGTTATGTTCTTCTGTTCCTCCATGATGTCTATCACGTTGTGTGGCGTCTTCACGTCCATCTCTCGGCTGTTGGCATCGGCATATCCGAGTACATTTCTGGCAAATTCGATGACCATCATCTGCATGCCCAGGCAGATGCCGAAGGTGGGAATGTCGTGTTCGCGGGTATACTGTATGGATGTGATTTTCCCTTCTATGCCTCTCTGTCCGAATCCAGGGCATACCACCACACCATCCAGTCCGCTCAGCTTCTCCGCCACGTTCTCTGGTGTGATTTGTTCGCTGTTGATGAAATGTGTATGCACCTTGTGGTCGTTGTAGGTACCAGCATGAGCCAGACTCTCCAGTATACTCTTGTATGCATCCTGCAGGTCATATTTGCCCACCAGTCCTATGTTCACCACTTCTGTAGCTTTCTCTCTCCTGTCCAGGAAACTGCGCCAAGGACCCAGTTGAGGCTTTTCTCCCACCGGAATGTCCAGTTTCCTCAGGATGGCAGCATCCAGTCCCTGGTCCTGCATGGCCACGGGCACCTCGTAGATGCTGGGCATGTCCTCGCTCTGTATCACGCATTCAAGTTCCACGTTGCAGAAGTTTGCCACCTTCTTGCGCATGTCATCGCTCAGATGATGTTCTGTGCGCAGCACCAGGATGTCGGGCTGTATTCCTTGGCTTTGCAGCTGCTTCACACTACTCTGTGTGGGCTTGGTCTTCAGTTCCCCTGCAGCATGCAGATAGGGTACATAGGTCAGATGCACGTTGACGGCATTCTTGCCCAGCTCCCATCTCAGTTGTCTGATGGCTTCCAGAAAGGGTGCACTCTCTATGTCGCCTATGGTGCCACCTATCTCGGTGATGACAAAGTCAAATTTCCTGTCGTGTCCCAGCAGTTGGATGTTGCGCTTTATCTCGTCGGTGATGTGCGGAACCACCTGTATGGTCTTGCCCAGGTAATCACCCCTTCTCTCCTTTTCTATCACGTTCTGATAGATACGCCCCGTGGTGATGTTGTTGGCTTTGGTGGTCTGTATTCCTGTAAACCTCTCATAGTGTCCCAGGTCCAGGTCGGTCTCCAGTCCGTCCACAGTCACATAGCATTCCCCATGCTCGTAGGGGTTCAGCGTTCCAGGGTCGATGTTGATATATGGGTCAAACTTCTGTATCGTGATGTTGTACCCTCTGGCTTGCAGTAACTTACCTATCGATGATGAAATTATCCCCTTGCCCAGCGAGGATACCACGCCGCCAGTCACGAAAATGTACTTTGTCTCAGCCACGACTTTTGAGAATTTAGTTAACGAGTTACAATTTTAAGTTGCAAAGTTACTAAAATTCCCTTAAAAGGCTTTTCCTCTTGCTTCTAAAATGCCTATCTTTGCAGAAAATTACAGCCAAGGATGAAGATATTGCTTACGTTTTTGCTCTTGTTTGCACCATTCACTGTGCAGGCTGCACACGGGCAAACGGTAAAGACGGATAAGATGGAACAGGAGGTGAAGCCCGACACACTCATGCAGATTACACAGCTGTACATGCAGCGTCTGCATAGTCTGGCATCACTCCGTGATTCGCTCAGCACCATTCCTTCCTCACTTATGCCCAATGCCTATTACTGTCAGATGCTGGCTTCTCCCACGCTCTATTCCTCGCCCATCGTGCAGATGATGTCGGCAGCAGACTCCTCCCCGTATGAGGCCGACGATCAGTTGCGCCGCGTGTATGCAGTCAATAGCGCCTTGGCCATGTTCTATGTACGTGCGCCCTGGCTGGTGGCTCAGACCGAGTCCGACATGAGGAAGCAGGGTAGTCTGCGCGAAGATATTTCAGATAGAATCCAGGCCCAGGACCGATTGTCGGACAAGGTGCAGGGAGGCAGCCTCACACCCACCACCGATGACGATATCGTGGTGGTCACGCGCAGGCCCAACTTCTGGAAGGTCACAGGAAACACATCCATGCAATTCTCCCAGTCACATTTCTCCGACAACTGGGCAGGAGGAGGTGAGAATGCTTATGCCGGCTTGGCCGCCATTACCCTCAATTTCAATTTCAACAATCAGAAGAAGATTACTTGGAACAACACCCTCGATGCCCGATTAGGTTTCACCACCAAGAAGTCAGACAAGAGCCGTGTGTTCCGCCCCAATACCAACTCCATCCGATACACCACCAACTGGGGTTACCAGGCTGTGAAGAACCTCTATTATTCCGGACAGATAAATCTCTCCACACAGCTTGTACCCAATTTCCGAGAGAATTCCGATGTGGTGCAGTCCGACTTCCTCTCCCCCCTGGACATCACCATCTCCCCCGGTATGCGATACAATATAGCATGGGGCAAGAAGAAGAAATTTACAGGCCAGATAAATGTCTCCCCCTTGTCCTACAGTATCAGGTATGTGGACCGCGACCTGCTGGTCACCAACTATGGCGTGCGTCCCGGTCACAACTCCTCACACAATTTCGGTCCCAACATTACGGCCAATACCTCATGGCAAGTCTTCAAGGCTGTGAGGTGGACCCAGCGAGTGTACTGGTTCAGTAATCTTCATCTCACGCGCATAGAGTGGGAGCATAATTTCCATTTCAGTATCAACAGGCTGATGAATGCCTCCCTCAATGTCTATCCCCGCATAGACGACAGTTCCAAAAATTTCAAGAACAAGAAGGGGCGCTACATCATGTTCAAGGAGTACTTCAGTATGGGCTTCAACTATAGTTTCTGATATATCATCACACACACACACATGCACATAAAGTCAGCAGAGTATGTCATCAGCAGCGCCATGGTGAGCCAATGCCCCCAGAGCCACTTGCCAGAGTACGCCTTCATCGGTAGGAGCAACGTGGGCAAATCAAGTCTTATCAACATGCTCACCCACAACAGCAAGTTGGCCAAGACTTCAGCCACGCCAGGAAAGACCACGCTCATCAATCATTTTATCATCAATGGCAACTGGTACCTGGTGGATCTCCCCGGATATGGATATGCCAAGCGAAGCCAAAAGGAACAGGATAAGTTTGAGCAGATGATAGACGGATATATCCTGCAGCGCCAGCAGATGTGCAATCTCTTTCTGCTGATTGATATCCGCCATCCGGCTCAGGCCATCGACCTCGAGTTCATGACCTGGCTCGGAGAGAATGAAATTCCCTTCAGCATCGTCTTCACCAAAGCCGACAAACTGGCCAAGACCAAGGTCTTAGGGCAGGCTAAGGCTTACATGAACAAGCTTCGGGATCAATGGGAAGAACTGCCACCATATTTCATTACCAGTTCCGAGACTGGACTGGGACGTGATGAACTGCTCCGCTACATCCAGTCCATCAACGAAAGCCTCCCAGGCTGATTCCTTTCTATAACATAAAACCGATTCAGCAGAAATCTCCTGGGGGAGGGGGAAGAGCATTGCATATTGCAAATAGCTTGACTTTACCTTTTTACCTTTTACCTTTTTACCTTTTGGGACGGGAGGACGGACCTGGAAGAGGGAAACTCACACTTCGGTTACTGGGAGGGGAAGAGCATTGCACATTGCAAATCCCTTGACTTTACCTTTTTACCTTTTACCTTTTTACCTTTTGAGGGGACATGGAGGAGGAGGGAGCAGTCAGCAGGAGTGATACAGAGACGCCGGGTGCACGGGCCTCCTGTGATGGATTGGGTGCACCCAGCGATTCGTGATAGAGTGGGTTTTCTGTGAGGGCTTGCCCATGCGCAGCAGGGGGAGGAGTGCGGTGAGGGCAAG
>SAMEA3663036__coassemble_667_pt1 | contig 14886 bp, 14 predicted proteins | sample SAMEA3663036__metabat2_high_PE_022 | metagenome-assembled genome bin SAMEA3663036 (sample SAMEA3663036) | pig gut metagenome | biome: pig gut; feature: pig-associated habitat; material: faeces | place: France | collected 2012
CTATATGAGAATCAATGAAGGAATGATAAAATAATATACGAAGACGAACATGAGGTTTATATTTATATTTATACTACTACTCCTCTTGCCTACCCAGATGAGCGGTCAGGAACATAGTTTCATTGAACAGGGAAAGACATGGCATGTGAAAGGGCGGGTTCTATATCCACCGTGCGAGTTGGAAGAGACATACTGCTTTACGGAGGAAAGTGACACATTGGTTGGCGATGTGCATTATATGCGCCTTTTCAAAGATAACGACGGCAGCCAGGAGACATCGGGACTCTTTCGCGAAGTTGATGGGGTTGTGTACCGTTACTATCCAGAACACGAAAAAGAGTACGTGTTCTACGACTTTACGATGGAATCAACTGGCTCGGTTGTGATATCGTGGCAGGGTAAAACCTGGGATTACCTCTGTGAGGTAACAGAGGCAAGCATGCAAACATTGCTGGATGGCTCCCAGGCTCGCAGAATTGAAATGAAACTCACCGATCCGTCTTATGATGAAACGTACAGTGAAATCAATGTCTGGATAGAAGGAATAGGAAACTTACTCCATCCACTTCTGAATGTAGGAAATATGTGGGATGGAGCACCTATTTATACCGTCTTGTCTGTGACACGAGGTAACGATGTGCTATACCGCAACACTCCTACAGGCATATCAGGCACCTGTGCAACCAAGGATGCAGAAAGTCCGACCTATGACCTGCAGGGACGTAAGGTGGAGGGTAAGCCCTCGCGCGGGATATATATAATAGGAGGAAAGAAGCGCGTGGTGGAGTGAAACATCAGTGTGACGAATCGGATTAGAAGGGCCTATCTCAGACGCACGTACTTGCGGGGACGGTTGCACGTACTTGCGGGGACGGATGCACGTACTTGCGGGGACGGTTGCACATACTTGCGGGGACGGTTGCACATACTTGCGGGGAGAATGCAGTGCACTGCAAGGACGGATGCAGTGCACTGCAGAGGCGGTTGCAGTGCACTGCGGGAGCGGTTGCAGTGCACTGCGTCTGAGATGGGTAAAACTGACACCGAAATCGCCAGTCCTATTCTATAAATGTCAGACCACCACACAGTCAATTTTCAGGATAACGTTTGCAACCCTTCCCGCAAACGTTTGCAAACGCCCTCGCAAACGTTTGCGACCGAGGACGCAAACGTTTGGGTAGAAATGGCATTCTTACCGGGGGATTCGGGATAATGGGGAATTACAATTTATCCTGCTTCAGTTTTTCCACAAACTCATCGATTCTCTGCAACTGTGCCGGGATATCAATCTGCTGAGGGCAGTGCGGTACACAGGCACGGCACTGGAGACAGTGATTGGCCTGACGCAGGCGAGGTACACTCCGGTCATACCCCACCAGGAATGCGCGGCGTGCCTCCTGATAGTTCTTGGCCTGCTGGCTCTCTGGCACTTCACCACGATTGACACACTTGTTGTAATGTATGAAGATGGCAGGGATATCCAGTCCGTAGGGACATGGCATGCAGTACTGACAGTCATTGCAGTCTATGGTGGGATAACTCTTTATCAGACTGGCTGTCTCTCCCTCGAGCCATTCCTGCTCCTCCTGGGTAAGAGGCTCCAGAGGTGCATAGGACCGTATGTTGTCCTGCAGATGCTCCATATAGGTCATTCCACTCAATACCGTGAGCACATTTGTTTTGGAACCGATATATCGGAAAGCCCAACTGGCCACACTGTTCTCTGGTTTGCGTTGCTTGAGATGTGCCACCACGTGATCGGGCACCTTGCTCAGGCGACCTCCCAGGAGGGGTTCCATGATAACGGCTGGTATGCCTCTGCGCTCCAGTTCTCCATATAGATATTCTCCGCTGCGTCCCTTGTCGTTATTGTTGTACCAATCACAGTAATTGGCTTGTATCTGCACGAAATCCCAGTGATACTGATCGTGGTGCGCGAGCAGCCAGTCGAACACAGCCACATCTCCGTGGAAAGAGAATCCCAGATTGCGTATGCGTCCTGACTCACGCTGCTGCATCAGCCAGTCGAGCAGTCCATTGTCCAGATAGCGTTCGTGCAATGTCCTCATGCCACCACCGCCTACTGAATGCAGAAGCAGATAATCCACGTAATCCGTCTGCAGATACTGGAGACTGTTCTCAAACATCTTCTGTCCCTCCTCGAACGGATATTGCTGGGGACTGAAATTGCTCAACTTGGTGGCAATGAAATACTGGTCACGCGAGTAACCACTGGCCTTCAGGGCCTTGCCCAGCGACTCCTCACTGCGTCCACGGCAATAGGCTGGCGATGTATCGAAATAGTTCACTCCATGGTCAAGGGCATACTTACAGAGACGATTGATTTCCTCCTGGTCGAGCTCATCCTGCTGAGGATTCTCCTGAGTACGTCCACTTCCTCCCTTGATAGTAGGCAGGCGCATCCATCCGTATCCCAGGATGCTCACCTTCTCCCCTGTCTTGGGATTGGTTCGGTATGTCATCTTGCCGGTGGGCACTGGTGTGGTGTGATGCCCTGCAGCATCCAGTCCTTCATCCTTACCACCTGCCTTCATTCCACATCCTGCCAGCATACTGGTAGCGGCCACGGTACCGCTGGCCTTCAAAAACTCTCGTCTGTCTATATTCTTGCTCATATCGGTATATTCTATGCTTCAACGATGTGTCAAATCTCTCGGTGAACCTCATGTCCCTCCACACAGATGGCGCTTATGGGATTGCTCGGACAGAGGTTTTCACAGGCACCACAGCCTATGCACTTCTCCTCGTCCACCACAGGAATCAGCAATGCCTTTTCGTATGGAATCTCTTGGTTGTCGGCATCCAGCCAGCGTCGGCCTTCCCTATGAACTCCCTGTTGCAGGGGTACCATCTGTATGGCCTGAGCAGGACATTTGCGTGCACACAACCCACAGGTCTTACCATCACGCACAGGGATACACAACTCACGGGTCCACACAGCATGTCCCACCTGTATGGATGTTCGTTCCTCTACAGTAATAGGATGCAAGGCACTGGTGGGGCACACCTGGCTGCAGCGGTTGCATTCAGGGCGACAATAGCCACGCTCATAGCTCACCTCGGGTTGCATGAGTCTGTCCAGACTGTTGCTGGGCCGCAATACGTCATTGGGACAACTGTTTATGCACAGCTGGCATGCCGTACAATGAGTGCGAAGATTACGTATGGAGAACGAACCAGGAGGGGTGATGAGTGTCTGGCGCTGTGGTTTCTGCTTGCGCTCTATGGGAGCCAGTCCACCGTCGGTGGTCTTCTCCTGGGCATGGAGGAGAGCAGTGGATGCCATAAGGACTGCCGATGTAAGTACCGCTCTGCGTCCCTGATCGGCTCCTTCCTGTACATTTCCTGCCTCCGGTGCCGGAGTCTGCTCTGAAGGGCAGGACGATGATTCACACAGCGATGGGCTCTTGCGAGTGGCCAGATGGAGGGCATCACGATGGCAGGCATCCATACAGTCGCCACACATCACACACCGGCTCATGTCCACAGTATGGGTCTTGCTGTCGATGCAGGCACTCTTGCAACTGCGTGCACAGAGGCCACAACTGTTGCAACGGTCTGTATCAAAGACAGGACCATACAACGACTTGCGGGAGAAGAAACCCAGAATGGTGCCCACAGGACAAACGGTGTTGCACCAAGTACGTCCGCCACGCCATGCCAGTATGCCTATAATCAGCAGAGCCAGAATGGCTATCACCAGAGCAGGAATACTCTTCAGCCACACATCCACCGAATAGAAAGCATAACTCCCATAGTGCTCTGCCAGAGAAGCCAGCCCGTTGTTGGCCAACTTATACAAGGGAGCCACCAGGGTTCCCACTATTCGTCCGTAAGTGCTATAGGGCATCAGGAGTCCTGCCACCCAGCCCACATTGAGGACGAGCATGATGGCGCCCAGCAACAGAAACACTATGCGCATGGTGTTGCGGGCCGGACTGTACTGGTACTTGTATTTCTTCCTGCGCAGGCGTGATATAGCATCCTGCATCACACCCAGTGGGCAGATGATGGAACAATAGATACGCCCCAGAAGCAGGGTAAGGGCACATACAAAGAGTATTGCACCCACATTAAGAGCAAGCACAGCAGGCAGGAACTGTACCTGGGCCATCCATCCCAAGTAAATCTGTGCCACTCCGGTGAAATCCACCAAAAGCCATGTGATAAGCAGCCAGAATACTGCAGCAAGCGTTGTACGAATTTTGCGCAACATAGTGAAAAAGGTGTGTATATATAAATAATGAATAATATCTGATGATGATATCGTCTCCGACCCCTACAGGCTCAACTGTTACAAACAGATACAGAGCCATTGCAAAAATACTTGTTTCTCGTCATATCTCAAAGCACAACAAAACTTTTTCACACCCAACAGGTATCAGAATAGGATTTCACTGTTCAGGAAATGAAATGGACGTACTGTGGACTGGCATCATCCATATATCCCCCATCGTGCCAACATCCTACCAGCGGAAGGCCAACTGGAAAGCAAGGTCATTACGCCAGGGACTGAAAATCGTCTGTAAGCCTGAACTCTGCGTATCGGCATCCAACACCCGACGCACACCGTAACGCACCTCCGTGCGCCAATGTTTGTCAGCACTCTCCCATCGAGCAAGAATGGTGCCGTGAATGGTCTCACCATAGATAAATGTCTGGCCCATGGCTCCCGAGAGTGTGGGAAGGTATTCACTCATTCCACTCTTGGTCAGTCCCGGATGAGCATAGCCTGCCGATGCCGAGAACATCAAGGAAGGTGAGGAAAGACTGCACCGGACTCCCTGCATCAATGAGAATCCTGTGCCGCTGAGCGTGCGCAGCATGCTGGCAGTACTCTGCAGTCGCCATCGGGAAGATGGCTGGAACACATACTGAAGGCGGATGCGATGACGGATGTTGTGGGCATCGTCAACCGTATTGCGCAACACGTACCGTGCCGAGAGTGCATTCTTCTCCCCCATGGGATGCATCAACTGAAACTGGAATTCCTGTCCCGTGCGGCTTACATGACAGCCATAAGGAGGCCAGGGATGATAGAAGAAATCCACATAAGAAAGCACCTGCCAGGAATCCCAAGGTTCTGCACGGAGATGCAGTAACAGGCCATTCTCGTTTTGTACCCTACTCCCACGCGAGAGAGCTGCCGACTGGAACGAGTAATAAGATGGAGCATAGTATCGCTGCACAGCACTTATGGTGTAACGCGATGAAGGCCTCCAGGTAATGCGATGCAAGGTGGCCACACCCTGTGACCCTCCCCTGCGCTCTTTCTCTGGTACGTTTGACTTGAAACCTTGCTCTGTACTGAAAGCCGTCTCTCCTGCCAATATGATACGATATCCCTTCCAACCATAATGGACACCGGCGCTGCCAAAGTGATTGCCCCGAGGATAATATCTACGATAAGGTTGGTCACCGGGACTGAGCATGCGGCTGAACTGCTGATAGTATCCTGTGGCCCCAAGATGCCATCCCTTATACGTCCACGTAAGATTGCCACCCCACAGAGAGGTATTCACATTGTTCTTCCTCTCCCTTTCACTTTCTGTACGATGCATGCCTGTGGAGAGGAAGGTACGCACATAGCCATCGGTCTGGAGTGTGGCATCCAACTGACGTACCGAGGCAAACAGAGTGAGGTCGAGTGTCTTGCCCAGAGACAGGGTTGCTGAAGCACCACGCAGGAAACGTACCTCATCGGTTCCCGTACTGGCACGGATACCTGTCTGCACCCGGGAAGAGGGCGTGCTTCGGGCAAACCAGGAAGTGCCTCCTGCCACCAGACCCTCTCCGAATCCCATCCTGTAATCTCCCAAGACGGCCTTCTTGAGTATGCCTATCTGCTTCAGCTCGGCATACACGCCCCATGAGTCCACCCAGCGCTCCCCTGCATCCTTCTCTATATGTCCGCCTGCCCTCAGATGAGAACCTGCATTCAACTGGTAAAGGGTGCGATGATAAAGAGCATCGCCAGCATAACCGTCGGGCACCTGATAACCCTTGCGATAATACAGGGGAACATCCAGGCGCGTGGTGAGGCTGTTCTTTATGGGCATGAACAGCTTGTGCTTTTTCTCCGTCTTTTCGGGGTCTGCTCCATAGGTGACAAAGAGAGAAAGGAACCTGCGGGTGCGACTGTCCAGCAGAGGCACCAGCCGCAGTTCCCCCTGAGTCTGTATGAAACCATGCAGATACACATAGGCATGTATCTCCTCCACCTGTTCCTCGTCCAGGAAAGGCAATCTGAGCAGCTCCTCACGGGTGGCGGTATTGATGTTCATGGGATTATCATGCAGCAGGCGCAGTTCCTGCATCTGCACGTCCCACTGCTGCAGAGCTCCATCTGTGACCGCCTCATAGGCGGCCTCTTCCTCATCGTCACCCGTCAGGATGCCTTCGGTATATTCCTGAACGAAATTGTCCCATGTGTATGATGACTGAGCCCAGGAAGAGTGGTTGAGGCAGAACGCCACCAGAACTGTCAATAACCTGAGCCGATGGATACACATGGGACAATGATTCCTCACTCTGTGACGATGGTGAGCTGGCCCGCCTGGAAGAGTTGGTCATGATCCACAAACCATCCCTTCAGGGAACGCTTTCCGCACAGAATCTGCTTGATGCCTTCGCCATCACCCTGACGGATGATGTCTGCAGAGCGTCCGTCACCCGTCCGCAAGGTGACACGTGGGAACAGGGGAACACTCACCAGATAATTGGCGTCGGCAGGTGAATAGGTATAGAGACCGATGGCATTGAGCACATACCAGCTGGACATTTCGCCGGCATCATCCATGCCAGCATATGCCAGATGGTCGGCCCCCATGTCATAATACTTATCCATGAGGATATTGAGTATATGCTGTGCCTTGGGCTGCTTGTTGATGAAGTAATAAGTGTAGGGGATGCTGTGACCAGGCTGATTGCCCTGACAATAATTACCCAGGAATCCAGTAAAGTTCCATGCCTCATAGCCACGCCAGGGTTCGCTGAAGAGTGAGTCCAACTTCTGCTCCACAGCCTCGTGGCTGGGATACAGTGCCACCATGCCTTCGGGATCGTGCGGGGCAAAGAAGAGACTCTGCCAGGCATTGGCCTCGCGATACTGATAAGCATAGTAAGGCATATAGGGATCAAATTCCTCTATCCATTCTCCATCGGCAGTCTTGCCGCGCCAGAAGCCGGTGGAGGGGTCGAAGAGATTCTTATAGTTGGACGAGCGGGACATGAGCAAGCGATAGTTGGACTTGTCCTTGAGGATACGTGCCACCTGAGCCGTGGCATAATCGTCATAAGCATACTCCACGGTCTTGGTGACTGCAGCTTTATACTCATCCTCCGTGGGAACATTGGTGGTATCCTTCTCTGCTATCCATCCACGCTCGATATATTCCTCCAGATAAGGACGTCCGCCACGGCCTGGCACGGTGGCGTTCTGGAGAAGGAGACGATAGGCACGCTCGAGATCGAAGTCCCTGACACCACGCAACCATGCACCTATGACAAAGGTGGAAGCATGGTCACCATGGAAGAAGGTGGGCATATATCCGCCACGCTTCTCACCCATATCCGTTATGGACTTGATGATATCGGAAGCCACGTCGGGAGAGACCATGGCCAGGAGTTGCAACTTATTGCGATAGGTATCCCAGAAGGAGGGTTCGGTATAATAGCGGAAATCCGACTTCACCACATTGCCTCGCACGTCACGGTATTCCCCGTTGACATCACTGCGCAACACAGGCCAGAGGAAGGTGCGATAGAATGTACTGTAGAGGAGTCCCTTCTGACGCTCTGTGCCTCCTTCCACCTGGATATGAGACAGGATATTCTGCCAGGTGTGGTCGGCCTCTGAGCGCACCGTGGCAAAGTCCTTGCCAGTCATCTCTGCCTCCAGATTCATGCGGGCATTCTCGATACTTACAAAAGAGAATCCTATTCGCAGTTCCAGTGGCGCAGCTCCACGATTGTCCTGGAAATCCACCACAGCCACACGGTGCTTATTGTCCTTTACCATGTTCACACCCTGCACAGGCAGAGAGGATACGGCATAGAAATAGATGCGGCCATGTCCATCCTGGTATCCTTCGAAGGCATTGCCGTCATGCTCACTCTTACGGATATCCCAATGGCGCGGATTGCCATTGTTACGGGTGATATCCACCAGCAGGCGCTTCTCGTCTTCGGGACGGAACGTATAACGATGGAAAGCACAGCGCAGGGTGGTGGTCAACTCTGCTTTCACCTGATATCGCTCCAGCCATACACTGTAATATCCGGGGTGTGCTTCCTCGCGCTGGTGGGAGAAGTGTGATGCAAAGTTGCGGGGATAGAAAATACCTGTCACTGGCAGTATGGGGAAATGGAGCTGGTCCCAATGTCCCTTGGCCGTATGAGCAAAGGCATAGATTTCGCGGTCCTCATACTGATAACCCGAACCACTGTGATACATGGTGACGGGAGTGGCCTGAACCATGGCATTGGGAAGTGTGGCACCAGGATAGGTCTCGGCACCCCATGCCCTCTTGGTCTCTGTATGGGTATATCCCAAGTCGGCAGGCTCCCACAGGGTAGCTGTACCCAGGAAAGGATTGACATAACGGGTAACACTCATGTTGCAGGCTGGATTGGACGTTTGTGCCTGCAGACTTGCACATAGGAAGGCAAGCAGGGTCACGAAAGACATTCTTTTGGACATATACACATTAGGTTATTTGAGTTGTTTGGATATGGTGAATTCGGTCAAGCTGTTCGGAAGACATGATTTCCGAAAGGGGACGGAGTACGAACTCGCGCTCCATCATCAGAGGGTGTGGTAAGGTGAGCTGGGGTGTGACTATGTGCAGGTCGTCATATGCGAGCAGGTCTATGTCTATCACTCTGTCGGCATATACTCCATGCACACTCTTCTGTGTACGCCCCATCTCTCGTTCTATCTGCTGCGTACATTCCAGGCACCGCATGGGCTCAAGTGTGGTATGCACCATGCATGCGGCATTCAGAAACGTGTTTGTACTGCTAAATCCCCAGGGCTCTGTGTGGAGGAAACTGCTTGTGCGCACCACCTGTCCTATGCGCTTGCCTATCAGGTCCAGTGCACGAAGGAGGTTGGCACGCCGGTCTCCCAAATTGGTTCCCAAAGCCAGATAGAGCACATGGGACTGTGGCTCATCTCCTCGCATGCTCAATCCTGCAGAATGAACATGGCATCACCGTAAGTGCCAAAGCGATAACGGTGCTCGGGGTCATTCTCATTGAATTTCAGAGCTTCCTTGTAAGCGGTCATCATCAGGTCATAACCGCCATAGGCACACGACAGCATCAGCAAGGTGCTGTAGGGCATATAGAAATTGGCCACCATGGCATCGGCCAGGGTAAACTGGTATGGCGGGAATATGAACTTATTGGTCCAGCCACTGTACTCTTTCAGACGTCCATCGGCACTGACGGCAGTCTCCAGAACACGCTGCACAGTGGTTCCCACCGCTATCACACGATGTCCTTCGGCCTTGGCCTTATTGACAGTATCGCATGCAGGAGCCGTCACGTGCATCTCCTCGCTGTCCATCTTATGCTTGGTGAGATCTTCCACATCGATATCTCTGAAGCATCCCAAGCCACAATGCAGGGTGACATAGGCAAACTCCAGTCCCTTGATCTCCATAATCTTCATCAGCTGAGGAGAGAAATGCAGACCAGATGCAGGAGCTGTCACAGCCCCTTCGTTTTTGGCAAAGATACATTGGAAGTTCTCCAGGTCGTCCTCACGGGTGGGACGGGTGATGATATTCTTGGGCAGGGGAGCCTCTCCCAGGGAGAACAGTGCACGCTTAAACTCCTCGTGAGGTCCGTCATAGAGGAAGCGGAGGGTGCGCCCACGGCTGGTGGTGTTGTCGATGACTTCTGCCACCATGGACTCGTTCTCACCGAAATAGAGTTTGTTGCCAATACGTATCTTACGGGCAGGATCCACCAAGACGTCCCACAGACGCATGTCGGCATTGAGTTCTCTCAGCAGGAAAACCTCTATCCTGGCACCTGTCTTCTCCTTGTTTCCATAAAGTCGTGCAGGGAACACCTTCGTGTCATTAAACACGAAGACATCCTTTTCATCCACATAGTTGAGAATGTCACGGAATGATTCACGATGCTCTATGATGCCACTCTTGGCATGTATGACCATCAATCGGCACTCATCGCGAAAACGCGCTGGCTCCTGAGCGATACGCTCCTCTGGCAACTTGAATTTAAACTGGGACAGTTTCATATTCTTTTTCTTATTCTTTATCCTGCACGCTTGATTGTGGCTATAACGTCTGCCACCATCAGTGAAAGACAGAATACCTGCGTGCTGCTATACTATTATATATATATAGATACCTCGTCTCTTTCTCAGGACTGTGTGGGCTCCTGAATGATTTCCTGCGTGTCAAGCCATTCGGCGAAATGCTCCATGTCCATGCAGTCTTCCACACTCACCTCTCCCACGCGTGTGCGTCGCAACGAAAGCAGATGAGCACCACTGTGTAATGCCTGTCCTATATCGCGTGCCAAAGCTCGGATATAGGTTCCCTTGCTACAGGTCACTCCTATGGTCATCTGCATCTTCTCGGCATCAAAGTGAATCAGTTCCAGGCGGTCTATGACCAACAGCTTGGGCTGTAAGGTGACCTCCTGTCCCTTGCGCGCCAAATCATATGCCCGATGACCATTCACCTTGCAGGCAGAGAAGGATGGTGGCACCTGCTCTATCTCTCCGATGAATGTCTGCAATACCTCCAGCACCCCTTCGCGGGTGATATGACTGGTGGGATATGTGGCATCCACAGGTTTCTCCAGGTCAAAGGATGGTGTGGTGGCACCTAATTGCAAGGTGGCCACATACTCCTTGGTATGAGCCTGCAACTGCGGTATGAGTCGGGTGGCCTTGCCCACACAGACGGTCATGACACCTGTGGCCAAGGGGTCCAGTGTGCCTGCATGCCCCACCTTGAGCTTCTTGATGCCAGCCTTACGGCAGATGAGCCAGCGCACCCTGGCCACCACATTGAAACTGGTCCAGCCCAGAGGCTTGTCGATATGCAGTATCTCTCCCTTGCTGATATTCATCTCTCTCTCACCCGTTAGATGTTCTCTCCTATGCGAAGAACAGGACCAGAAGGGCCACCAGGGCACAGTAAATGCCGAAATACAGCAGTTTGCCCTTACGCACGATGCTGATCATCCAGCGACAGGCAGCACACCCCGACACGAAAGCTGCCAGGAATCCCACTGCCAGTGGAAGGAACTCTATGTCGCCGAAAGCCTCATCGCCCTTCATCAGTTTCAGTACATCAAGCAAAGCCTCACCCAGGATGGGAGGGATGACCATGAGGAAAGAGAACTGGGCCATACTCTCCTTCTTGTTGCCCAGAAGCAATCCCGTGGCAATAGTGGTGCCAGAGCGGGAAAGACCGGGCATGACTGCCAGTGCCTGACCTATACCTATCAGGAAAGCATGAAGCGGACTGATGCTCTCTCGCTGGCGTGGTCTGGCGTAATAGGAAAAGACCAGCAGTGCCGCTGTCACCAGCAGCATGATGCCCACTATGGTAAGTCCCGACCCGAATATCTCCTCCACCTGCTCCTTGAAGAACAGGCCCACGATACCTACGGGTATCATGGATATCAGTATGTTGATGGCATATCGGGTCTCGGCATTGAGACCGGCACAGGACGAGCATCCTTCGGCATGAGTCTTGACTGTCATTTGATTCCAGAGTCCACGCAATATCCACACTATCTCGCGCCACAGAATCACCAGTGTGCTGAGCACTGTGGCCACATGCACAACGATGGTGAAGGCCATACTCTCCTCTCCATCCACTCCAAAGAGAGAGGCACCAATGGCCAGATGACCACTGCTGCTCACAGGAAGGTATTCTGTCAAGCCCTGCAGGAGCCCCAGCAAGAGTGCCTGCAAACTATTCATTGGTGTCCTCCTTTACCTCATCCTGCACGTCGGCAGGTTTGTGCATAATGGCAAAGATGATAAACACAAAGCCGAAGAGGCACACCACAGGAGCCACCCTGATGCGGCGCACACTGAAGATGTCGGGATTGAAGACTCCCTCGCTGCTGCCCGAACCGGACATCAGAATCAAGCCTACTATCACGACAAGCATGCCAATGGCCAGAAGCACATAGTTTTTCTTGTCAAATGCAAAATTGTTCATTGCCGTATATGATATATTTATAATAATGTCAATAAAGCGACGACTCACGCGCCTTCAGATAATGTGTCACAGAGACGAATGTGCACAGGACCGTGATGAGCAGACCCACAGCCAGGACACATCCTCCTGCTATGGCCATGCTCTCCAGGGTGACAAAGCTGGCCACCTCGGGATCGTTGCTCACAGCCCAGCGAATGGCTGCCAAGAGGACTATGTCTGCCAGCAAGGCTGCCAGTACGCCTATCCCCACAGCCTTCCACAGGAAAGGCCTGCGGATAAAGTTCCATCGCGCTCCCACCAACTTCATGGTGCGGATGGTGAAGCGCTGTGCATACACACTCAGTCGGACTGTGTTGTGAATCAGACTCAGCGAGATAATCACCAGCAACACTGCTATCACCAGCAGCACAGCCGTCACACGCCGGATATTCTCGTTGACACTCTTCACCAGGTCATCCTGATAGATGACATCGGTCACCATCGGGGTGGATTCCAGCTCCTTGCTTATCCACACCAGACTGTCATTGTCCGAATATTCTGGCTTCATCCTTATCTCAAAGGAGATGGAGAATGGGTTAGAGTCCAGAAACTCTGCCGAACCTATCCCCATGCTTTCCACATGCTCGCGCAGAGCCTCCTCACGGCTGATATACTGCAATCCTGCCACGTAAGGTTTCTGCTGCAAGGTGTCGGCTATCAGATGTGCCTTGGCATCATCAGCCTCATCCTCCAGGACCACCGTCACTGTGAGATTCTCCTTTACGGAATCAGCCAGCATACGCGCAGCCTGTCCCAGCAGTACCATCAGCCCCAGCAGCACCAGTACCATGCCTGTGCTGATTACACTGGTGATGGTCTGTATCTTCCAGAAAGAGCTTACTCCATACTTTCCCATTGCTTGGTTCCTCCCATCCTTATCCTATCACCTCTCCTCGGAGTGTGGCACTGCTGCTCTCCAGTATGCGTGCCTTCACTGTCTGCCCTATGCGGTGCTCTCCTCGCGGAATGATCACCACCTTGTTCTGACCTGTGCGTCCGAAGAGTTCCTCACGACTGCGCTTGCTCACTCCCTCTATGAGCACCTCCACCTCCTGCCCTATGCAGCGTCTGTTGCTTTCGGCAGAGAGTTCGTTCTGAAGCGCAATGAGTTCGTTCAGTCTTCTTACCTTGGTCTCCTCGGGGATATCATCGGGCAGATGCTTGCTGGCATAGGTCCCTGGCCGTTCGCTGTACTTGAACATGAAGGCACTGTCATAAGCACACTCACGCATGAGACTCAGACTCTGCTTGTGATCCTCCTCGGTCTCACTGCAGTATCCGGCAAAGATATCGGTGGTGATGGCACAGTCGGGAATGATGCGCCTTATGGCACTCACCCTCTGCAGATACCACTCACGCGTATATTTTCTGTTCATGAGTTTCAGTATGCGGTCACTTCCACTCTGCACGGGCAGATGTATGTGGTGACAGATGTTGGGCTCTGATGCAATCACATACAGGGTCTCGTCGCTCATGTCCTTGGGATGACTGGTGGTGAAGCGAACACGCATCTCAGGGACCGCTCTGGCCACCCTTTGCAGCAGCTGTGGGAAACTGGTCTCCTGCCCCTCGGCATCTGTGGCCCGATAGCTGTTGACATTCTGTCCCAGGAGAGTCACCTCCCGGAATCCTCTGTCCCGCAGGTCCATGCATTCGCGCAGGATACTCTCCACGTCCCTGCTCCTCTCCCTTCCGCGCGTGTAGGGTACTATACAATAATGGCAGAAGTTGTTGCATCCGCGCATGATGCTTACAAATCCGCCTATGTGTGCACCGCAAATACGCTGGGGCACCACATCGCGGTAGGTCTCGGTAAGAGACAGTTCCACATTGATGGCTTTCTGTCCACATTCCACCTGTGCCACCAAGTCGGGCAAGGACATATAGGCATCAGGGCCAGCCACAAGGTCCACATGATGCTTCTCGATGAGCTCATCCCTGACACGCTCGGCCATACAGCCAAGCACACCTATGATAATCTGGTGTCCCTTCTTCTGCAGACTGTGGAGAAACTCCAATCGGCTCAATATCTTCTGCTCAGCATTATCTCTCACCGAGCATGTGTTCAGGAAAACGGCATCGGCCTGCTCTATATCCTGGCAAACTTCATATCCCGCCATCCCCATCACGCTGGCCACCACCTCACTGTCTGCCACATTCATTTGGCAGCCATAGGTTTCTATCAAGAGTTTCTTCATTGTACAATATCCCCAATTTCGATGCAAAGGTAGCCAAAATTCTTCAGTTTAGCGACCGAACTTATATTCTAAAAACTACCCTTTCAGAGTACTCGTATGTTAAATAATGTAAATCAAACGTAAAAAAGCGCCATTCATCGTTTGATATATGCTTAAAGTGTGTTAACTTTGTGGTGTTAGATTTCATTAGATTTTTTCATAGTTAAGGTTTAGTTATGTTTATGCGGAGATGCTGTGAAGTATCTCCGCATTATTTTTAGGTATGTTTTTAGCTTTCCTGGAAGAGGTTGTGGCTGTACAGCCCTCCAAGCAGAGGTTGGTGATTGGTCACATATCCGAGGGCGTTGCCCCCGGTTACTATTTCCTGACATCATCACTTTTGTTCGCCATTAGATGGCGAACAATGATAA
>SAMEA3663036__coassemble_672_pt1 | contig 14831 bp, 14 predicted proteins | sample SAMEA3663036__metabat2_high_PE_022 | metagenome-assembled genome bin SAMEA3663036 (sample SAMEA3663036) | pig gut metagenome | biome: pig gut; feature: pig-associated habitat; material: faeces | place: France | collected 2012
CACACCTCCTTTGTCGGTGTACCAGGTTACTCATGGTACTGCCCTCCAGGCAGCAGAGTGCCATGTGTAGCCTCGTATCCTATGAGTAGGGCAGTCATATCACCTATATCCGCAAGCGCTCCGGTGCCTGGAAGGCACTACCATGAGTAACCGAGGGCAACGCCCTCGGATATATGACACACCACCAAACCTCTGCCTGGAGGGCAGTACGCTGCAGGATAGGCTTTATATGACTGCCACATGCAAGGCAAAATGGTTTATTCCTGTTTATCGCCTTGGTGAGGATGGTGACCTTCTGAAGGAAGGTGGTGGTATGCTTCTGGTTTGGGTGTTAAGAGCTAGCTCTTATAAGACCAGAGCGGAAGCATAGCAGCAGGGCATCGCCCTCCATCCTCTCCAAGGGGTTTATCTGGTTTTTGTCTTACACAAAACAAAGGGTTCAAGAGGTTCAAGGGTTCTTATCCGTCCTATCCGCATAATCCGTGGTATAAACGAAAATTACATAGTATAAAACATAAATTCGTATTTATGAAACAACTTACTGATATCAAGATAGCCGTGGCAGGCACAGGCTATGTAGGTTTGAGCATCGCCACCCTGTTGGCCCAGCACCATCAGGTGACAGCTGTGGATGTGGTTCCCGAGAAGGTTGACAAGGTCAACCATCGCATCTCACCCATCCAAGATGAGTACATCGAGAAGTATTTTGCTGAGAAGGAACTCCATCTCACCGCCACTCTCGATGGAGCCTCAGCCTATAAGGATGCAGATTTTGTAGTCATCGCAGCTCCCACCAACTATGATGCGAAGAAGAATTATTTCGATACCTCACATGTGGAGGAAGTCATCGACCTTGTTCTGCAGGTCAACCCCTCTGCCGTGATGGTCATCAAGAGCACCATTCCAGTGGGCTACACCCGCTCCCTCTATGTGAAGTATGCAGCCAAGGGCGTTGAGCAGTTCAACCTTCTCTTCTCGCCCGAGTTCCTCCGCGAGAGTAAAGCCCTCTATGACAACCTCTATCCCAGTCGCATCATCGTGGGTTATCCCAAGATTATCGACCGAGCCCCCTTCCTTCAGGAAGATGAAGCCATCCAGCATGTTACCGATGTTCGCAGAATGGAGGAGGCTGCCCACACCTTTGCCGCACTTCTACAGGAAGGAGCCCTCAAGCCAGACATCGACACGCTCTTCATGGGAATGAAGGAGGCCGAGGCCGTCAAGCTCTTCGCCAACACCTATCTTGCCCTGCGCGTGAGCTACTTCAACGAGCTCGACACCTATGCCGAGATGAAAGGGCTGGACACACGTTCCATCATCGAAGGTGTAGGACTTGACCCTCGCATCGGCACCCACTACAACAATCCTTCCTTCGGATACGGAGGCTACTGCCTGCCCAAGGACACCAAGCAGCTCCTGGCCAACTATGCCGATGTGCCTGAAAATCTCATCGAGGCCATAGTGGAGAGCAACCGCACCCGCAAGGACTATATTGCCGACCAAGTACTGAAGATGGCAGGATGGTACGGATATACCGAGAATAATACTTGGAACTCTGAAACTTCTGAAACCCTTGAAACTCCTACCGTGGGTATCTATCGTCTCACCATGAAGTCCAATTCCGACAACTTCCGCCAGTCGGCCATCCAAGGCATCATGAAGCGCATCAAGGCAAAAGGTGCTGAGGTCATCATCTATGAGCCAACCCTCGAGGATGGCACCACATTCTTTGGCAGTAGGGTAGTCAATGACCTGGCAACCTTCAAGTCTGAGAGTCAGGCCATCATCGCCAACCGCTACGACTCTGCCTTGGATGATGTTAATGATAAGGTGTATACCCGCGATATTTTCAGAAGAGACTAACCATAGTCCCGCTGGGCATATATTAAAAAAAAAGAGCACGGGCAATGCCCATGCTCTCTGCAGATGTAATTACCAGGAGAAATTCCGTCACTTCTTACTCCAACGCGTCCTCGCCATTGCCGTTGCTACCGGAACCGCCCGTTCCGCTACTAGAGGTGCTACCGCCGCCAGATGGAGTGTTGTCAGGCTCGGTGGGAGTGCCGTCAGGCTCGGTTGGAGTACCGTTAGCCCCAGTCAGCGTGTTGTCATTCTCCACCAGGGAGTCGTAGGCAACCAGGCTGATCTTGTCCGGCATCAGATTGTAGATACGCTTGCCGTTCAATATCGTATACGCTGGACGGAATTGAGGAATCATACTGTTTACCAGTCTGCTGTTGGCCAGCTTAATGTCACTTACTGCATGTCCGATGACGAAGCGGATGCTCAGAGTGCCAAACCCCAGCAGTTCCACGTCATAACCCTTTCTCAGGTTCTCCTTGACATAGTAGGCATAGCGGTCCAGCACAGCCAGCACATCAGCAGGCGTAGCAGTACTCTCAGCGGAAATCTGTTTGGCCACCTCTGCGGTGTTCAACAGTCCATAACTCACGGGACGAATAGTATAAACTTTCTCCCCCTTTCTGTCGCCCATAGGAATAATCTTGGCGACGGTCTTGTAAGCTTTACTCATACGAGTTGCCCATCGTCGGTATGGGACTTGGTATTTACGCAAGCAGTTCAGTTGCGCCCGACAGATGAATGTTATTACTTGCGAACTGCATGGCAAAATTACGAATCTGAGCAGGCGAAGTCAAGTTCGTTCAAAAGCGTTCAAAAACTGTTCTAAAATCGCCCTTCACGTTCAATTTTCGTTCAATCCCGTTCAATCTCGTTCAATAGATTCCTTTTCTATCACGGATAGGACGGATAGGACGGAGTTGAACGTCTTGAACCTTTTGAACCTCTATCTGTGCAATAAGACAAAAACATAAAAAACCCCTTGCGCTCGATGCAAGATGTCTCGTGCGAGCCATTGATAATGTGCCCGTCTGAAAATCCTTGAGCAAGCTCAGATATTTTCAGCCAGCCCCACCATCACCCTTCCAGGGTCTTGCATCTATCGCAAGGCGATAAACAAGGATAAACCCCGTCCTCTGGCGTACTGCCCTCCAGGCAGCAGAGTAGTGTGAGCCGATTACCTGGCACACCTCCTCCGTCGGTGTACCAGGTTACTCATGGTACTGCCCTCCAGGCAGCGGAGCGCCATGTGTAGCCTCGCGTCCTGTGAGGAGGGTGCTTGTTAGTTGTCCGAGGATGTGTGTGGCATTCGTGATGACGGTACTCTTATGATGCCCTGCCAGTGGAGGATATGTGTGAGTATGTCAGAAGGAAATCAATCCGTTAAATCCGTGGTAGAACAGAAGAAAAAGCCGCAGGACAGGCTCCTCGTAGGTCTGAAGTAATCGTCAGTAGCCTCTGAGGATGCTCATTTTGTACTGCCATGGGCAGCTATTTTGTTTTGCTGGTTTCCTGTCTGCCAATGGGCAGACCAGACGGATGTGGAGGGTCAGACAGGGAAGCTCGCTTACGTGGCAGAGCATACGCATCAGGCTGCAAGGGCGTAAGCCTGGGGAAAGCAACAAACTTTTTGATCTATATCTCCCACCACAGGACATGTATCCGCATTATCCGTCGAATCCGTGGTAGAAATAAAAATCGCAAGCGCTCTGGTGCCTGGAGGGCACTACCATGAGTAACCGGGGGCAACGCCCTCGGATATATGACACACCACCAAACCTCTGCCTGGAAGGCAGTACGCCAGAGGATGGGAATGGTTTATTTCTGTTTATCGCCTTGGTGAGGATGGTGACCTTCTGTAAAGAAGGTGGTGGTAGGCTTCTGGTTTGGGCGTTAAGAGCTTGCTCTTATAAGACCAGAGCAGAAGCATAGCATCAGGGCACAGCCCTCCATCCTCCCCAAGGGGTTTTTGCGGTTTTTGTCTTACACTAAGCAAAGGGTTCAAAGGGTTCAAGAGGTTCAAGAAGTTCAAGAGGTACTGCTCCGTTAAATCCGTGTTAAAAAGATTACTAATGTCATAAAATCTAAAACACAAGACAATGGAAAAGAAATCTGAAGAGAAGAACGTAGTCAATATCCATATCAATGGAGGTAACAACCAGATATTGCCCACTGCAACCCACGCGGAGCAGCATTTCCATTATCATACCACGGAGACGATGGCTGATGAGCCCGCGTGCGTGCGTATATATGATAATGTATATGTAGAGAAACCCTACATCCTCCGCTTGAGACAATGTATCACCGCCAGGGACCTGGCAGAAGTGGTGGCCGACATGGTGCGCGATCCCGGCATTGCTTACCTGGATGAGGTCTTAGCAGTCAAGGCCGAGTTCATCTTGAGTGTCATGACCTTCTGTATGAATCTCAGGAGAGGAACATCCATAAGCAATCTGCGTACCTATATCAATAAGGCTTTGGCCACAAAACCCAACAAGCCATATGGAATGCAAATCTGATATCTTCGGCGGCACCAATCAGTTGCTTCCCAACGCCACTCACGCCGAGCAGCATATCCACTATCATAATGGTGATGGAGAGCATGGTGCGGCACCTGCAGCCACACCTCCCCATCCCCACACCCTCGTCATCCTGGGAGCTGGAGTGGATGCTGCTGTTGGTCTGCCCACATCAGCACAACTCATCCCCAGCATTGTGGACTGGTTGGAGACAGAGGAAGGCAAGGCCATCGATGAAGCCCTCAGGAAGCAGCTCCGTCGCCTCAGTTTCCACTTCGATAAGTTTGTGGATGATGCCATCGACCGTCTGGCCAAGGACCTCGACCGTGAGCGCGATACCATCTGCCGCAATGTGCGTGAAGAGTTGGAGCGCAACATTCACCTCGATGAGTCCCAGCGTAAGATGGGCAGTCTCATCGTACGTATCTTCCAGAAGATAACAGAGGTGAAGAATGGGGCAGCCATCGATGAGGAGACAGAAGAACTCATCCGTGAGGTTACAGGTATGGACCCCACCGACAATACCATCATCGACTTTACCAAGCTCAACTATACCGATACCTTCAAGAACATCATCACTCATATCCTCCGCTCTTCTCTCCACGATTCAGACAATCCCATTCTGCGCCACGTCTATAAGAATCTGCTGGACATAGAGCAACTCCTGGTGCAGTATTTCTATGGATTCTTTACTGGCCGACAACCGCAAATCAAGACCTATCTCTATATCTCTTGGGTGCTGTGGGCTTATCTGGTACACTGTGAGCAGGAGAATAACGTTGACTTTAACGTTAACGATGACGTTAACTTGCGGTCTGTTTATGGCCAACTGCACGGGATAGATGACATCCAGGTGGTGACCTTCAATTACACCACCTTTGCAGCTCAGGCATCCCCCGCTGCACTCTATTTCAACGGCACGCTCACAGAGTATGTGGATATAGAGAACAAGAACGATCTCCATTTCGATGACATCCATTCGCTCGATCTCAGGACCTTCTTCACCGACAGACTCCCTCAGGAACTGAGTCTCTCAGGTGAGCGCATAGCCATTCCCGTGCCCTCCTTCATGCCACCCATGAAGTTGAAGACCGTCATCTCAGAACATTATATCAACGTATGGTATCGCACCTCCGAGGCCATTCGTCACGCATCCCGCATCCTCATCCTCGGTCATAGCATCCAAGCCGACGAGCGTTTCTTCAGCGATATGGTTCGCAACAACCGTGATGCAGAGATTATCCTCATAGATCGCGATCTCGATAACGCATGTCACAACCTCTGCAGCACCCTTCAGTTGTCCCCCAACCGCTACACCTGTCTTGTCCTCCATGGATGTCCCGCCCGCAAATACGACAACCGCATCACCATAGTACAAGCCTACCTAAGCACCACAGACCTCACCCCCTGGCTAACAAGTCAAGGTCAACGTTAAGGTTAAGGTTAAGGTTAACGTTCCGTCACCGTTAAGGTCAAAGTTAAGGTTATCGTTATCGTTATCGTTAAGATTAAATCATGTCAGATACGTCATCAGCAAATAAGCGCATAGCGAAGAACACACTCCTTCTGTATGTTAGAATGTTATTTACGATGTCAATATCGTTGTTTACGAGTCGTGTCATTCTGAGTAATCTAGGTGTTGAAGATTTTGGTATTGTTAATGTAGTCGGCGGTGTTGTGTCAATGTTCTCTGTACTATCAGGCTCTATGTCATCCTCTATTAGCCGTTTTATCACATTCGAGTTAGGAGCAGGAGATAAGCAAAGACTGAAGACTGTATTCACAACAGGTATAAATATTCAATTAGGCATGTCAGTTTTGATACTTTTAGTGGCTGAACTTGTTGGCGTATGGTTTCTCAATTGTAAGATGAACATCCCAGAAGAACGTTTGTATGCTGCTAATTGGGTATTTCAATTCTCTATATTGTCATTCATTTTGGGTTTGCTTAGTGTACCATATAATGCAGCGATTATTGCACATGAGAAAATGTCTGCATTTGCATATATTAGTATTATTGAAGTGACTTTAAAATTGATCATAGTTTATCTCTTGACCATATCGCCTTTCGACCGCCTTATTACATACTCCTTCTTATTTATGATGATTGGAGTATTGATTAGAATTATCTATGGCTATTATTGCAAAAAACATTTTGAAGAATGTACTTACCATTTTGTATATGACAAAGGTATCCTGAAGTCTATGACAAGTCTTGCTGGATGGAATTTTTTAGGTAATGGAGCTTTCTTGTTAAATACTCAAGGGGTAAATATCCTGATGAATATGTATTTTGGCGTTGCAATAAATGCTGCAAGAGGTGTAGCGTCGTCGGTTGATGCAGCCCTGAAACAGTTTGTTAATAACTTTACGACTGCTGTCAATCCTCAAATTACAAAGTCATATGCCAAAAGAGAACTCGACAATATGCACAAACTTGTATGTGTAAGTTCCAAATTTTCTGCATTCCTTATGTTGTTTTTTGCTGTTCCTATTATATTAGAAACTGACACCATCCTACATATTTGGCTTAAGAATCCTCCTGAATATGCATCCGTGTTCTTGAAATGGATTATAATATCCTCTTTTATGGATACCGTATTGGCAAACTCGCTTGTAACTTCTATGTTTGCTACAGGTAACATAAAAAGATACCAAATCATAGTAACTTCCGTAGGATGTTTGGTTTTCCCTCTATCTTGGATAGCTTTTGAGATAGGACTTGAGCCACAGTTCGGTTATATAATTTATTTCATTATATATACGATTTTACTGTTTGTAAGATTACATTTGTTGAAAGATATGGTCAAACTGCCTCCCATGATGTATATTAGAGATGTACTATATAGATTGTTGCCAACCATGGTGATCAGTTTTGCTTTTCCGTCTGTTCTTATACTTACCATGGAAGAAGGAATTGTTAGATTTATAACTGTGTCGATAACAAGCGTTGCATTCACATCCTTATCTATTTACTACATTGGTTTTGTAGATAAGGAAAGAAAATATATCATACATAAGATACAAATTCTTACCTCCAAATTCATCAAACAATAATGGGAATAAAAGCAAGGTTGAAAAAATTGCTCTCATTTGTTCTACATGGTGAGCCCAATCCTATTTATGCCAACATATCATACCTGTCACCTAATGAAACACTTCGTGGAAAGAAAGTAATCATTACAGGCGGCGGTCGTGGTTTGGGCTTTTCTATTGCTAAGAAGTTTGTTTCGGAAGGAGCCGATGTTTTGATTTCAGGACGAAATACAAAAGTTTTAGAAGAGAGCGCAAAATTGTTAGGTTGCAAGTACCTGCAATTGGATGTTTCAAAACCGTCTGAATTTGATTCTTTCATGAAGAATGCTTATAATCTTCTTGATGGAATGAATGTACTTGTAAACAATGCTGGAATTTCTTTGCATGAGAATTCATTTTTTGATGTTACTCCAGATACATTTGACGCGCAGTATGATACCAATCTGAAAGGGCCATTCTTTTTAACCCAATCATTTATTCGTCAGATCAGAGAATATGGAACAACAAAGGCTAGTGTCCTTTTTGTCTCCTCAGAGACTGGTGAAACAATGGATTTTCGGCCTTATGGTTTCACAAAGGCGTCTATAAATAGCATGGTTAAGGGACTCGCATATCTGTTTGCTCATGATGGCATTCGAATTAATGCAGTAGCACCTGGAATTACGGCTTCTGATATGACAGGACTGTCTTCTGAAGGTAATATTAGTTATAATGGCAATATATGTGGCAGAGTCTATATGCCTGAAGAAGTGGCTGAGACTGCCGCTTTTCTCGTTTCTGATGCTGCCGACTGTTTATCAGGACAAATTATAACATGCAATAATGCCAAGACCATTAATGCAAGATGGAAATAATATTATGGAACAAAAAAGATTCTATACAAACGAACGTAATGTTCAGATAGTAATAGCTCTGCTGAAAGCGCATGGTATCCATAGGGTAATAGTATCCCCAGGAACTACCAACATGACCTTTGTGGTCAGCATCGAGAATGATCCGTGGTTCCATATTTGGTCATCCGTTGACGAACGTAGTGCCTCCTATCTTGCTTGCGGAATGGCCGCAGAAACAGGTGAACCTGTTGTAATTAGTTGTACTGGTGCGACTGCATCACGAAATTATATGCCAGGACTGACAGAGGCATATTACCGCAAACTTCCAGTATTGGCCATTACTTCCACCCGTGGAAATTATAAAATAGGTCATTTGATTGACCAGCAGATTGACCGTCGTAACATACCCAACGATATTGCAATCGAGAGTGTGACCATACCAATGGTAAAAGACTATGAGGACGAAAGATTCTGTGAAATAGAAGCCAATAAGGCAATACTGGCATTGAAACTTAATGGAGGAGGACCTGTACATATCAACATGTACACACGATACAGCCATGATTTCAGTGTGAGGGAAATACCTCATGTAAATACCATATACAGACATACAATATATGACAAGGAATGGCCTTCTATCCCACATGATGGCAGAATAGTAGTACGTATTGGTTCACATGCAGACTTTACAGAAGAACAAACACGTGCTATTGATAAATTTTGTGCTACATACGATGCCGTTGTTTGTTGTGACCACACAAGTGGTTATCGTGGAAAATATGAAGTACATGGACAACTGGTATTTGGCCAACAAATGTGGCAATCTTCTTTACGTAATACAAACCTATGCATTCATATAGGTGAGGTTTCGGGAGATCAATTTTGCGTAAATGCAAAGCATACTTGGCGAGTAAGTCCTGATGGTGCTCTACGTGATACTTTCGGGAATTTACGTAGAGTTTTCATGATGCACGAAACTGACTTTTTTAATCATTATAAGAAAGAGGATTGTAATCATACAGAGTATCTTGATAGTCTTAACAAAGAAATTGATGAAATCAAGAACAAGATACCCAACTTACCCTTTAGTAACATTTGGATGGCTCAGCAAATGCATGATAAGTTGCCAAAAGGATGTGAGATACACTTTGGCATCTATCATAGCCTTAGGTCATGGAACTTCTTCAAGTTACCTATGGGCATACAAGCAAAGTGTAATGTAGGTGGATTCGGTATTGACGGAGGCGTTTCTTCAATGATTGGAGCATCTTTATCCAATTCTGACAAATTGTTTATTGGCGTATTTGGTGATTTGGCATTCTTCTATGATATGAACGTCATTGGCAATCGTCATGTTGGAAACAACGTTCGCATCCTTCTCATTAATAATGGAAAGGGCAATGAATTCCGTAATTACGGACATCCATGTTTCTTTCTTGGAGATGAGGCAGATAAATATATAGCCGCAGCTGGTCACTATGGAAATATGTCCAATCTTCTTGTCAAGAACTATGCAGAGAATCTCGGCTATGATTATCTAAAAGCAGCAAACAAAGAGGAATTTATTAGTGGTATAGAACATTTCCTAAGTCCACATATTGGAGATAGGCCAATTCTGTTTGAAGTTTTTACTGAAACAGACGATGAAAGCAATGCACTTGAGACAATTCTCAATATCGTAATTGATCAAAAAGCTCAAATAAAAACAAATATAAAAAAGGCTGTCAAGAAAGTGGTCGGAGATAAAGGAATAGAGACCATTATGAAAATCATTAAATAATAGCAAAAATCAAGGTTGGAAGACATACAGAATGGAGATATCATTGACGAGCGGGATCGCGAACAAGTAAGTGACCCGAAATAATAATAATGTTACAAAGCGCAATATATGAGTACAATCACAATAGACCAAAAATTGTATAATGATGCTTTGAATTATGCACGAAAGCATAATGTGAGTATTGATTCTTTAGTGGAGCGGTTCTTTAAATCCCTCTTGGGTAAATCTTCCTCTGAAGCCGATTCTACTGTGACATTATCAAAACCAATCCGGTATAAAATATCTCCTAAGGTAAAGGCGCTTGAAATGGGATATGAATGTCCTGTAGACCTTTCTCTTGATTACAAGCAAGAGATTCTTGATGGGAAATTACAGAAAGAACAATGAAGATCTTTTGGGATACAAACGTTCTGATTGACTTGCTGATGCTTAGAAAGCCATTCTATGTTTCAGCTTCTACTATTCTCACCATGGCAGAGGAGAATAAATGTTTTATCATTTGAGTATTGGGAAACTTTCTCCATTCCGTTAATTCGTGATAAACAACATCACTGTGACATCTGCGTTGCAAAATAATATCTAAGCAGACAGGACAGTGGCCTGTTCCCTGTCCCGTTTGCCCCAATTTATCATAACATGTTACAATATAATATAGATTTGAATGGCAAGAACATTTTGGTTACTATAAAATACACCGACACTACCCCTTTAGAGCAAGACTTTGGCTTCAAACCCTCCACACCATTACGGGAAGGACTGCGGAAGTCTGCTGAGTGGTTTAAAGCATATAATGAATCTAAACAGCGATAGGAGGTTAGACATGAATACTTTACGCAAATTATGTAATTGGTATTTTTCTCGCAAGGCATTGCCCTATTGGGGTATCCTTGCGATGGATTGTACCATTGTATTCCTATCAGGACTATTTGTTTATTACCTCCAACATGGAGGATTGTCATTTGCGCTACACTTTTGGCAAGTAACATTTGGGCTTTGTGTGTGCCTTGTACTATATGTTTTCGCATTCTTTATTTTCCATACATATCATGGTGTGATGCGCTATTCTGGTTTTGTGGATTTACACCGTGTGGCATATTCTACGGCCACTGCCAGTATTGGAGTATGTCTTCTACATCAAATTCAGGTACATGGAGGGTTCACCCCTTATCTGCTCATTCCTCGTTTTGAAAACTCACTTCTTCTCTTTATAGTGGCTACGATGCTTATGTGGTGCCTGAGAGTATTTGTGAAGAGGCTGCATGACATCTCACGTGGTGACGATAGTATCCAAAAAGTGTTTATATATGGTTGTATGCAAGGTGGAATAGCTCTTGCAAAAAGCATCCGCAATGAAAATCCCCGACGTTATCGGCTTCGGGGATTTATCTCAACAGACCCATCTCTTAATGGTTCATGGCTTTTGGGCGAACATGTTTATCTTGATGATGATAACGTTGTGGAAACAATGAAGAAGTATCAAGTTTCCACACTTTTGGTTTCTCCTCTTCAACGGGAAAAGTTTATTACTCGTACCACGCTCATTGATGCCCTAATCAAGGCTGGTATAAAAATTCTAATTTCTCCAGCAGAAGCAGTGGAATGGGATGGGAAATCAGATCTTTCTCATAAGGAACTTCGCGAGGTTGAAATTGAGGACCTTCTTCCAAGAGATAAGATAGAGATAGATATGAATGCCATTGGCAACATGCTTCGAGGCAAGCGTATCTTGATAACAGGTGCTGCCGGTTCCATTGGTTCTGAAATGTCACGACAAGTAGCAAAATATAATCCATCCGAGTTGGTTCTTGTTGACCAAGCGGAAACACCCATGCACGATGTCCGTTTGTATATGGCACGCAACCACGGAGACCTTAAAACGTGGACTATCGTAGGCAGTATCACCAACAATAAGCAAATGGAACGGATATTCAGCGAGCACAAGCCAGAGTATGTCTTCCATGCAGCAGCTTACAAGCATGTTCCTATGATGGAAGATAATCCTGCCATGGCTGTGCAGAACAACATCTATGGAACAAGGGTTATAGCAGACCTTGCCGTGAAATATGGCACAAAGAAATTTGTGATGATTTCAACAGACAAAGCTGTAAATCCTACCAACGTGATGGGATGCTCCAAACGCATCTGCGAAATCTACTGTCAAGCGCTAAACGCAGAGGTTCAAGCGCTAAACGCAGAGGTTCAAGCGGTTCAAAATGGTTCAAGCGAGCAATGCTTGGGTTCAATAGTAGGTTCAAATGGTTCAAATGGTTCAAAAGGCTTGAACGGCTCGCAGAGCATTGAACAAATTGAACAGACGAAGTCATTAAACCAAACTATAAGACAAAATGGAAATATTCGAAGATTTAGCAATATTTCAGAAAGCAAGGGAACTCTCGAAGCAGGTTTATCAGATAACCAGACAGGGGGAGTTCAAGTACGACAGTCGCTTTGTCCAGCAGATTCGAGCATCAGCGGGATCTGTGATGGACAACATAGCGGAGGGGTACGAGAGACAAGGGAACAAGGAGTTCAAGAACTTCCTGTACATAGCCAAGGGCTCTTGCGGAGAACTGAGGAGTCAAGTGATGAGAGCTCACGATGTGAACTTCATAACGGACGAGACCTACAATCAGATGTATGCGGATTGCAAGAAGCTGTCAATCGCGATAACCAACTTCATCAAGACAATCAAGGATTCGGAGTTCAAGGGGACAAGGTACCAGTAGGACTTGAACCAAGCGAAGCGATTGAACCTCTTGAACCAAGCGAAGCGATTGAACCTCTTGACCCAAGCGAAGCGATTGACCCTCTTGAACCAAGCGAAGCGATTGAACCTCTTGACCCAAGCGAAGCGATTGACCCTCTTGAACCAAGCGAAGCGATTGAACCTCTTGAACCAAGCGCAGCGATTGACCCTCTTGAACCAAGCGCAGCGATTGACCCTCTTGAACCAAGCGCAGCGATTGACCCTCTTGAACCATTTGAACCCAACAAACTCCGTCAATTTGACGGCAGTTTGCCTGTAACTCAGTTCGTTACCACCCGTTTCGGCAATGTCCTGGGCTCAAACGGTTCGGTCATCCCTATCTTCAAAGAGCAAATAAGGAAAGGGGGTCCCGTAACCGTTACTCACAAGGATATTATCCGTTTTTTCATGCTCATCCCTGAGGCATGCCGTCTCGTTTTACAAGCAGGAACGATGGGACACGGAGGAGAAATCTATGTATTCGATATGGGTAAGCCTGTCCGCATTGCCGATCTTGCCCAGCGAATGATTGATTTGTCAGGAGCTAAAGGTGTTGAAATCCAATATACCGGTCTTCGGGATGGAGAGAAACTCTATGAGGAGGTTCTCAATGATGCAGAGCAGACTAAACCGACCTCACATCCAAAAATCATGGTGGCACAAGTCCGTGAATACCCATATAGTCTTGCTTTGCAGAATGAAATAGAGTTGTACGAACTCTCTATCCATTCCGATGACATGTCGATAGTAAAGAAGATGAAAGAGATTGTGCCTGAATATAAGAGCCAGCATAGTAAATATGAGGTTTTAGATAAGTTATGACCATAATCAACTCGAAATATGAAAAAAAACAGTAAGATTTATGTAGCCGGACACCGCGGCATGGTAGGTTCCGCCATCGTGCGCGAGCTCCAGCGCCAGGGCTACACCTACATCGTCACCCGCACCCACAAAGAGCTCGACCTCACCCGTCAGGATCAGGTAGAAGCCTTCTTCGCAGCAGAGAAGCCCGAGTACGTCTTCCTTGCAGCAGCTAAGGTGGGCGGCATTGTTGCCAACCAGAGCGCACTCGCCGATTTCATGTACGACAACATGATCCTCGAGATGAACGTGATTCATGCCGCTTGGAAAAGCGGCTGTAAGAAACTGGAGTTCCTTGGCAGCTCCTGCATCTACCCCCGTATGGCACCCCAGCCCATGCCCGAGTCGTGCCTCCTCACCTCCGAACTGGAGAAGACCAACGAAGCCTATGCGCTCGCCAAGATCTCCGGCCTCAAGTACTGCGAGTACCTCAACCGCCAGTACGGCACCGACTATATCTCAGTGATGCCCACCAACCTCTATGGCCCCAACGACAACTACCATCCTGAGCACTCCCATGTGCTCCCTGCCCTCATCCGTCGATTCCACGAAGCCAAAGAGGCAGGCCTCAAGGAAGTCACCTGCTGGGGCGATGGCTCGCCACTCCGCGAGTTCCTCTATGTCGATGACCTTGCCAACCTCTGTGTGTTCCTCATGAACAACTACTCTGGCAACGAGACCGTGAATGCCGGCACAGGCAAGGAGATCACCATCAAGGGACTCACCGAAATTGTAGCCAAAGTCATTGGTTTTGAAGGCGAAATCAAATGGGACACCACTCGTCCGAACGGCACCCCACGTAAGCTCCTCGATGTGAGCAAAGCCGCCAGACTCGGATGGACCTATAAGACCGAACTCGAAGACGGCATTCGCTTCTCCTACGAAGATTTCCTCCATAACCCCATGCGTGCTGAGAGATAAGTCCAATAAATTATTTTATTGCTGTCGCAAGAAATCTCCGCTGCTCAGAAATCTAAAGCTCTTCGAGCAGAAATATTTCCCCAAAAGATTTCCTCATAAAATTTCCAGCAAAGCTATAAAAAATGGACATACTCAAAGAATACGATGATACTTGGAAAATCCCATGCGTGCTGAGAGATAAGTCCAATAAATAATTTTATTGCTGTCGTAAGAAATCTCTGCTGCTCAGAAATCTAAAGCTCTTCGAGCAGAAATATTTCCCCAAAAGATTTCCT